>Ga0256874_1000011_pt1 | contig 27605 bp, 28 predicted proteins | sample MC6MC0417MT_FD_190189 | JGI IMG/M metagenome (GOLD analysis project Ga0256874, IMG submission 190189) | Metatranscriptome of enriched soil aggregate microbial communities from Iowa State University, Ames, United States - MC6-MC0417-MT... | ecosystem: Environmental > Terrestrial > Soil >...
ATTAATACTATTGCACGCAAGTTAACATAGTGTTGCTAAATTTCAAAGTATTCCGTCGGTTTGCAAAGCATTTGAACGAGATGATATCTACAATTTATATTCTGAGATAATTTATTCCATTTTATAAAAAAAGTTTTTTTGGAGCGAACACGTTTTTTTGTGTAGTTTTAACCTTTAGAGTAACTATTTGCGCAATCCAATGAAAAAATCATACCTATACTCGCTTGCATATCTCGCACTTGTAGCCTCCCTTATGTCCTGTAAATCTAAATCAGGGACTTCGGACAAGACAGGATTAGCCTATAATAAAAAGGAATATGGAGGATTTCAGGTTAACAATAAATTCAAAAGAGGACCTGGTCCTGGCCTGGTCGAAATTGAAGGTGGCGTTTTTGTGATGAGCGGTAGCGCAATAAATGTTGCAGGACAAGAATTAAGCGCTTACAATCATAAAAGAGAAACTACTGTTTCTTCTTTTTATATGGACGAAACGGAAGTTTCGAACACCAACTGGCTGGAATACTTAAATTGGATAAGAACCAATTATCCAACTGATTATGAATATTACTATAACGAAATACCCGATACCTTGGTTTGGCGAAGACCGTTATCATACAATGAACCTTATGTAGACAACTATTTAAGACATCCTGCCTACCAGGATTATCCCGTAGTTGGTGTTACGTGGGAACAGGCTGCAAGGTATTGTGACTGGAGAACTGATCGGGTGAACGAGTTGCTTCTTAGAGATCAGGGTTACATGACGAGCTTTAAAGATATAAACGGAGATACCAGAAATGGCGTTGCCGCTGCAAGTTCAAGACCGACAGCACCTTTTAATACTGAAACCTATTTAAGCGGGCAGTATGATGATAAGGGTAAAAAAGCAATGAAAGATCTAAGTCCTACCAATGCTAAAGCTGCTGATGCAGGCGCAAATGGAAATAAAGGTGCAACCAGAACTGTAAGACTGGAAGATGGGATTTTAAAACAACCGTATCGTCTGCCAACTGAAGCTGAATGGGAATATGCTGCGTTGGGACTAATTGGCAATACTGAGTACGAAAACATTCACGAAAATAAAATTTATCCATGGAACGGGCTTGGATTAAGCTCCGCAAAGAAAAAAACCCGTGGTTTAATATTGGCCAACTTCAAAAGAACAAAAGGTGATTATATGGGTGTTGGAGGTTCTTTAAATGACAAAGGTGGCCTAACCGTTCCGGTAAGATCTTATATGCCAAATGATTTTGGCTTGTACAACATGGCTGGAAATGTAAACGAATGGGTTGCAGATGTGTATCGCTCCAAAACTTTTGAAGCTGCCGATGCATTTAACCCTTACAGAGGAAATTTTTATGAGGATAAAAAAATAGCTGACCCTAGTACTGGAAGGATAGAAATAGATAAACATAACCGACCTGTAATGACTGCAGCTGTATCGGCAAGAAAACAAACATGGGCAGAGAAACAAGCTGCTGCGACCAAACCTGCAGACTCGGTTAATACTTACGCCGATCAAAGAGGGTACCGCGATAAGGCAAATGATCTGTATGGAGAAATTACACTTATTACGGATAAATCAAGAGTATATAAGGGCGGATCATGGGATGACCAGGCCATGTGGTTAAATCCTGCAACCAGAAGATTCCTTCAGCAGGATGAATCAACAGCCGACATTGGTTTCAGATGTGCAATGACAATGCTTGGAGCTTCGGAAATTAGATCTATGGGGAAACCTCAGTTCAAAACCAAACCACAAAAGGCCTTTAGAGGGGGTAAGAGATAAAAATATTCTATAATGATATAAATTAAATGGGGGCCATATAGCCCCTATTTTTGTTTATTGAAATTGTATCAATATTTCATTTTTCTCTACCTTATCAGCCTTATTGATAAGGATCTTTTTAATAATTCCGGAAGCTGGAGATTTAATAACGTTTTCCATTTTCATTGCCTCCAGTACCAGTAAGCTATCCCCTTTGCCTACCTCTTGCCCCTCGGTAACGAGAACACTCAAAACCAGACCGGGCATAGGAGCTTTAATTTCACTGACTTTACTGGCCAAAGCGCTATCCATACCCAATTGCTTGAGCAACTGATCATATTGATCTTCCATTTCGATAGTATATGTTGTTCCATTTACTTTGATGACACTTGTTTTATTGGCTTTGCTTTCGGAAACCACCTCTATGTTGTATGATTTGTTATTGTAGATCACATGAGTATGGTTATTTCCTAAACTTCTTGAATCTAAAATTACTTCCACACCATTAACACTCATTAAATTATTGTTTATTTCAACATTAAAATCGTAATGTTCGTTGACTTTTACCTTCATAGTTATTGTGTTAATGCATATTGAATTAAATTTGCGCCCATTTTAAGCGCACTGGAGCGCTTATCCTGAGTGTCTCCAGGGTAAGTTCCATAATCCTCCCATCCATTCCCCAAATCGCATTCATAAGTGTAATAACAAACGATGCGTCCTTCCCAGATTAATGCAAAACCCTGAGGTCTTTTATTGTCGTGTTCATGTATCTTAGGCAAGCCATTGGGAAACTTAAATTTTTGATTGTATATCGGATGGTTGGCGGGTAATTCTGTGAATGTTAATTCAGGGAATACTTTCTTCATTTCCTTGCGGATAAACTTATCCAGCCCGTAATTATCATCAATATGTAAGAAGCCGCCACCGATCAAATATTTGCGGAGGTTACTGGCTTCGGCATTGCTAAAAACTACATTTCCATGTCCTGTAAGGTATACGAATGGGTAATTAAATATTTCTGCACTTCCAACCTCAACAATTTCCTCTTGCGGGGCAAAGTTTGTTTGCAGGTTTTTGTTACAAAAGTCGATAAGGTTGGGAAGCGCTGTCCTATTGGCATACCAATCACCACCACCATTGTATTTTAGTTTCGCTAATTTATAAGTGGGGGAATAAAAGCTTGAACATATCAAAATTATTCCGGCGAAAAAAAGGGGTTTAAACTTCATCTATTTAAATAATTCACCTCAAAACAGGCCGCTAAAGCAGCGGTTTCTGTTCTTAGCCGTGTATTACCTAAAGTTAATGGTTTATAGCCATTTTGCAAAGCCAAATCAATTTCGAAAGGTGTAAAGTCACCTTCTGGCCCGATTAGTATAGTATAATTCTGATGAGGTTCAGCAATTTGACTGATATATTGTCTGAAAGACGCATCAATGCAATGCGCTATCATCTTATTGGTTGTATTCTCTATTTTTAAGAAATCAGAAAAGTTTATCTGGGGATTGACTATAGGGTGATAGGCCTGAAGTGACTGTTTAACAGCCGAGGTAACTACTTTAACCAGACGATCTTCTTTAACTACACGACGCTCAGAACGATCGCAAATTATTGGCGTTATCTCTTCTATCCCTATTTCAGTGGCTTTTTCCAGAAACCATTCTAGTCTATCAATATTTTTAGTGGGCGCAACAGCAATATGCAAATGATGATTCCGCTTGTTGTAGTTATGGGTTGCTTCCAGAACTTTTAGCTCAACGTTCTTCTTTGTTTGGCCTACAATTGCCGCTTTGTAAAGTCCTCCAACGCCATCAATGAGATAAACTTCGGCACCAATATTTAATCTTAAAACTTTTATGCAATGCTTGCTTTCATCCTCATTTAAGACATATTCATCAGAAATGATGTCTGGTGTATAAAAAACATGCATTATTAAGTAGATTAATGATTGTCGACCATATCACTCTTGCTAATCACGAGCTCCAGTTTTATAGTTTCTATATTCTGTTCTGTTTTCTTTAAGATCGTAAATAAATACCCATAACATTCTTCGCTATCACCTACTTCAGGAATCTTTCCAAATGCATGAGAGACAAGCCCTCCTACTGTATCAAAATCTTCATCTTCGGGTAAATCATGGGGTAAATGTTCATTTACATCATAAACTGTTGCATAAGCATTAATGATAAATTCTGTATCAGATATTTTTTCAACAGTTGGTTTTTCCTCATCATACTCGTCCTGTATCTCACCAACAATTTCTTCTACAATATCTTCCAGAGTTACCATTCCTGCTGTACCTCCGAATTCATCAATGACAATAGCAATCTGAATGCGCTTCTGCTGAAGTTCACTTAGCAGGTCATTTATTTTTTTTGTTTCAGGCACAAAATATGGCTTCCTGATAATATCACTTAAAGACCATTCTTTATTACCCGCCAATAATGGAAGAATATCCTTTGCGTGTACAATTCCTATAATCTTATCGATGATATCATCATAAACAGGCATCCTTGAATATCCTTCGCCAATTATTGTTTCTACAACTTCCTGTTTGGGTGTAGATAATTCAATTCCGGAAATTTTGGTTCTTGGAACCATGATATTTTTAACAACTCGCTCATTAAAATCAAAAACGTTTTTAATAAGTTCGTGTTCATTGGTATCCAGCGCGCCACTTTCTTTACCCTGATCCAATAAATAATACAACTCTTCTGTACTGTGTACTGATTCATGTCCACCTACATTGGAAATACCAAACATCTTAAGGATTATATTAGCCAATCCGTTCAAAACCCATATAAACGGTCTGAATAACCAATAAAATGCCTGAAGGGGAACAGCAATGAATAATGTTGTAGCTACAGGTCTTTGTATTGCTACAGACTTTGGCGCCAGCTCTCCAAATACGATATGCATTACTGTAATAAATAGAAATGCAATAAACGTTGATATAGAGGTAATGTAAACCTCAGATAAATTAAAGTTAATCAGCGCATCGTGAACAATATTATGCATAACAGATTCGCCAACCCAACCCAAACCAAGAGAGGCAAGAGTAATACCCAGCTGTGTTGCGGCTAAATAGCCATCAAGATGCTGGGTAATGTATTTTGCGATATTTGCAACCCTACTTCCGGATTTCGCTTTAATTTCAATTTGAGAGGCCCTAACCTTTACAATTGCAAATTCTGCTGCAACGAAAAATCCGTTCAGCGCTACTAAGAAGAATGTTAAAAATATCTTGAGACCTTCCATTAAGAATTATTATTTCTAAACTTTTCGTCATAGAGAGCAATGCTTTCCTGTATGACTTTATGTGCATATCTTACACCTAACAGATGTTCAATAGTTACTTTCTTTTCTTCAAGTGCTTTATAATCCTGGAAAAACTTAACTATTTCTTTCATTGTATGCGGAGGCAGATCAGCCAAATCATTAATGTAATTAACCGACATATCGTTTTTAGCTACCGCAATGATTTTATCATCTTGTTCGCCGTTATCTACCATATGCATTACGCCGATAACTTTTGCTTCAATAATTGATAATGGATAAACATCCACTGAGCATAACACCAAAATATCAAGAGGGTCATTATCATCGCAATATGTTTGCGGAATAAACCCATAATTAGCTGGGTACATCACTGAAGAGAATAGTACTCTATCTAATTTAATCAGATTAGATTCTTTATCAATTTCATATTTCGCTTTTGAACCTTTTGGAATTTCTATAATGGCATTAACAATTTCAGGTAAATTATCGCCTGGAGAAACGCTGTGCCATGGATGATGATCGTAATTATTCATTTTTTATTTTATTGTTCTGTATTTGTTGTTTCTTTATCTGTGTTAGTTACCACTTTCTTTTTCACAAACGTAATGATAAGAGGAATGGTCGTAACAATAATAAAGCCTATAATTATGTATAATAAATAATCGGTTATTTCTTTTTCAAATCTTTTACCTAAGAAATAACCAAGCAAAGTTAAGGAAGCTATCCATAATATTGCACCTGCAATGTTATATAATGCAAATCTCTTAAAATCTAGTTTAACCACGCCAGCAAAAATCGGGGCAAAAGTTCTAACTATCGGAACAAATCTTCCCATTATTAAAGCAAAAGCTCCCTGTTTGTTGTAATATTCCTCGGCAGCTTTCAAATAACGCTTTTTAAAAAAGAAAGTGTCCTTTCTATGATAGAGTACCGGGCCCGTCTTTCGACCAAACCAATACCCGGTAAAATTACCTGAAATAGCTGAAAGGCATAAACCCAGGATAAGCACGTATATATTTACATCCAACTTTCCTGTTGCTACAAACATGCCCGCAAGAAATAAAAGGTAATCGCCTGGTAGGAAGAACCCAAAAAATAAACCAGTTTCAGCAAAAATAACGAACATTACAACATAAAAACCACCTTCTTTAAGTAATTTTTCAGGGTCGATAAAATGCTGTAATGAGGTCCAGAAATCTTGCATAGTTCAATTACTCGTAAAACTACAAATAATTATCTAGAGAAATGGTTATATCAAATTTAAAATTACCGCAGGGTATACCCCTAAAAATAATGTAATTACAACTGAAAAAACCAATACTGCCTTGTATTGAAGCGGCACTTCCAGTTCAATTTCATTACCCTCTTTAAAGTACATTGCCACTATTACTTTAAAATAATAATAAAAGCCAACCAAGGCATTTAAAATGGCAAATGCAACAAGAAGAATCTGATACTCTCCCATTACATTCAGAAACATTAAATACTTCCCGATAAATCCTGCTGTTAGCGGTATACCGGCCAGCGATAGCATAGCTATTGTTAGCACCAAAGCAGTTAGTGGATTTCGTTTAGCCAGTCCGTTAAAGCTGTCAAAATGATCATTACCTGTTTTCTGTTTAACCATAATTAGAACCGCAAACGCAATGATACTGGCAAAAGTATAAGCTGCTGCATAAACCAATACATTATTTGATGAGTTTGCAGATAACGTTACTAATGAAAACAATAAGTAACCTGCATGAGATATACTTGAATATGCAAGCATTCTTTTAAAGTTCTTTTGAAATAAAGCAGTAACATTTCCTATAAACAGTGTAATACAAACAATTGCCACTAGTGGTGGTAGCCAGAAATCATGCAAAGGAGCAAAAGTATCAGCAAACAGACGTAAAAAAGCGGCAAAACCTGCAGTTTTCACTACTGTGGACATAAAAGTTGTAATCAACGTGGGTGCACCCTCATATACATCTGGTGTCCAAAAGTGAAACGGTGCAGCTCCTATTTTAAAGCTTAATCCTATTAACATCAGAATTACACCCGGATAAAACATCGGAGAGATTGATTTGTAATTGCCCACTAAATACTGATTAATTGTCTCCAAATCAAACGAGCCTGTCGCACCATAAATCAAGGTAATGCCAAATAGTAAGAATCCTGTTGAGAATGCTCCCATTAAAAAGTACTTCAATGAAGCCTCATTAGATGCAAAGTTACTTTTCCGAATACCCGCAAGTATATATAAACAAACAGACATAATCTCAATGCCAATAAACAACATTGACATGTTCTTGTAAGAAACCATGATTATGATACCTGCCAGTGCAAACAATATTAGTGTGAAATATTCAGCAATATTTTCACTATCAGCTGCAAAATAATTTTGTGTAAGTAGAAATACAAACAATGTACCCAGGATGGTTATGCCTGAAAAAGCCAATGCAAAATTATCCATCTGCATCATGCCAAAATAGGTCTGATTAGTGTTCCATGAAGTAGCAACAAAAGCCAGTGAAATAAGCAGTCCAATAAGAGTAATGGGTAATAATGCTTTTTTAGCCTTAAACAAACCTGCGTAAAGCACTACTAAAGCTGTAACAGTAATTGTTATTATGATATTCATTTGCTTAGTTTACCGATGTTAATTTTTGTGTTACTTGTTCTATTAAATGCTGCACTGATGCCTCAGACAATTGCAGAATTGGTTTTGGATAAACGCCTAATACAATAATTAGTGCGCAAATGATATATAGTACTATCCTTTCCGAACCTTTAGCGTCTGTAAAGGTAATTGTTAAATCGTTCGTTTTACCCAGCATAATGTTCTGGTACATTCTGAACATATAAACTGCCCCGAAAATAATTGTTAATCCTGCAAAAACAGCTAACCAGATATTGTACTGATACACCCCTATCAACAACAGGAATTCTCCTATAAAGCCGTTGGTTCCAGGTAATGCAACCGTTCCAAGGACTATGATCAAAGCAGTAATTGCCAATACAGGTGCCTGTTTTGCGATTCCGCCCAATTCACTTATTCTATTTGTTTTCAAACGGCTCGAAACAATGTCAAGAACAAAAAACAAACCTACCACATTGATACCGTGACTTAGCATCTGAATCATTGCACCTTGCATACCTTGTGTATTCAAAGCAAAAATACCTGCACTGATTAGGCCAACGTGGGCAATTGAAGAATAAGCCACCAAACGCTTTGCGTCTTTTTGTGTAAATGCGATAATTGATGCATATACTATTCCAACAACGGATAGTATGATTGCTAGATGGCCCCAATCCTGAACTCCGGAAGGAACTATAGGCAACAACCACCTGATAACCCCATAAATACCCATTTTAAGCATTATACCAGCCAATAACATGGTACCGGCCACAGGAGCTTCGGTATACGTATTTGGCTGCCAGGTATGGAATGGGAATACAGGCATCTTAATTGCAAAAGCAATAAAGAAAGCCCAAAATATCCAACCCTGTTGTGTTGAATCCAAATTAAGATTATAGAAAGCCTGGATATCAAAATTATGCGCAGGGTTCTGTAAGTAAAGATAAATCAGCCCCAAAAGCATAAATAACGAACCCGCTATTGTATAAACAAAGAATTTCATGTTTACCTTAATACGATCTTTTCCACCCCAAACTGCACAGATAAAGTAAATAGGAATTAATGCTGCCTCCCAACCAATATAGAACAAGAAAGCATCTAGAGACGTAAATACGATTAACAATCCACTTTGCATGAAAAGAATTAAAGCAAAGAATGCATTTGAGTTTTTGTAGTTATGCTGGTAACTTGCCAATATGATTAACGGTATTAACACGTTAGTCAGTATTATTGTAATCATACTTATTCCGTCGACACCAGCGTGAAAATTTATTCCAAGATCACGAATCCAGGAATAGTTTACCACAAATTGGGTACTGGCATCAGGGGTAAAATTACATACCATCGCCAATGCCAAACCTAAAGAGACAATTGCCGAAACCAATGCCACATGCTTTGCTGCATTTCCGGAAAGAGCGGTAACCAAGGCGCCTAGCAATGGTAAGAATATAAGAAGTAGTAAAAGTTGTTCCATTATGTTTTCTTGAACGATCTTTTATAGAGATAAATAAGTATACAATAACAATGAGATGATTCCTACCACCATCATAAAAATATAAAATCCAACATTGCCGGATTGTATTAAGCGCAAACCTTTACTGGCTTCGGTAGTTCCCCAACCTAAGCTGTTCACAATGCCATCAACGATCTTATTATCTACAATTTTGTAGAAGAATACTGAAATTGCATCCAAAGGTTTTCTAATTAATGCATCATATATCTCATCAAAATAAAATTTATTGTAAGATAAGTTTGCAAGCACAGAACGTTTAGCTTCATCTGAAGCCGGTATGTGATTTTGTTTGATGTATTTGCCATATGCAATTGCAATAGAGATTAAAACACCAACAACAGAAACGGCCATAAGGATATATTCAGTAGCGTGATCCGGTGATTCACCAGTATGCTTAATTACCGGAGAAAGCCAATGCGATAACCAATGATTTCCGCCCAAAGCCTCAGGCACACCAATGATACCACCAACGGCAGACAATACCGCCAATACGATCAAAGGAATTGTCATTGACTTAGGTGATTCATGAATTTTTTCTTCGGCATGATGAGTTCCACGATACTTACCGTAAAAAGTAAGGAACAACATCCTGAACATATAAAATGCTGTAAGAAATGCACCAAACACTGCAATTCCCCACATTACTTTATCGTGCAGGTACACATGTGCCAAAATCTCGTCTTTAGAGAAGAATCCAGAAAAAGGAGGAAGCCCTGCTATAGCAATGGTGCCAATAAGCATTGTTATGAAAGTTACAGGTAGTTTTTTACGTAAACCGCCCATATGTCTCATATCTTGTTCGTGATGTAAGGCATGAATAACAGATCCTGCACACAAGAATAACAATGCTTTGAAGAATGCGTGAGTAATAACATGGAAGAAAGCTCCATTATATGCGCCAACACCTAAACCTAAAAACATATATCCTAATTGTGATACAGTAGAATAAGCAAGTACTTTTTTGATATCTGTTTGAGTGAGTGCAATAATTGCTGCTACAATAGCGGTAGCAAGTCCAACGATGGCAATTACATGTTGAATTAAAGGGGCCAAATCAAAGATCAGGTTAGATCTGGCGATCATATAGATACCGGCAGTAACCATGGTTGCGGCATGTATTAAAGCTGAAACAGGTGTTGGTCCAGCCATCGCATCAGGTAGCCATGTAAAAAGAGGTAACTGAGCAGATTTACCACACGCTCCGATAAATAACAATAATGCGATAAGTGCTATGGTTGTGTTTCCAGGAAGCATATTAGCTGCCTGAGGAAATATTTTAGAAAACTCTACACTTCCGAAAGTAGTGAAGATAAAGAATACACCCAGCAAAAAGCCCAGATCACCGATACGGTTCATAACAAAAGCCTTTTTAGCTGCAGAAGCATAGCTACTATTTGTATACCAAAACCCGATCAGAAGGTAAGAGCATAACCCAACCCCTTCCCATCCAATGAACATTACGATGTAGTTTGATCCCAATACCAGTAAAAGCATAAAAAAGATAAACAGGTTCAGGTAGCTAAAAAACTTACCGAAGCCTTCATCGCTATGCATATATCCGATTGAGTAGATATGGATCAGAAACCCTACTCCGGTAACAATAAGTAGCATTATAGCACTTAACGGATCTACCAGAAAAGATACTGGAATATGTAACGCACCGGCATTTATCCAATCAAAAAGAAAAATTTCATGAGATTTATTTGCATCTGCACCTAAGGCCAGAAATATACCAACACTGATCGCAAAAGAAACAAAAATAACACTGCTTCCTATAAAACCAATAAGGCTTTTAGATAATGTGTTTCTTCCCAAACCATTGATTATAAAACCAATCAGAGGAATCAACGGAACCAGCCAAACTAAATCTATTATCATTTTTTATCTATACTTAATATTACCACTTAAGGCGATTCAACACATTAATATCTACTGACTGTGTATTTCTATACACCATCACAATAATACTTAAGCCCACTGCAACCTCTGCAGCAGCTAAAGCCATTATGAAAAACACAAAAACTTGTCCGGATGGATCATTGTTATGCACTGAAAAAGCTGTTAGCAGCAAATTAACCGCATTCAGCATCAATTCAACCGACATAAATATAACTATAGCGTTTCTGCGGGTTAATACTCCAATAACGCCAATGGTGAAAATAATAGCACTTAGCCAGATGTAGTGGTTAAGTGGTACTCCCTGCAATTGTTGAGTCATGTTCTCCACTATACTTTTTCTTTTTTAGTTAACAATACTGCACCAACCATCGCGGAAAGCAATAAGATTGATGAAAGTTCAAACGGCAACATAAAAGGGCCGAACAATTCCTTGCCCAGATTTTTCAGTAAGCCTAAATTAGGATTTCTTAAAATCACCGGATCTGACACTGCTGTAGCCTTCAGAGATCCAACTAAAGTTACCACAAGACAGCATCCTGCAATAACGCCGACAACTTTTACTGCTCCTGATTTTAGCGGCTCGTTATCCTTATTGAGGTTCAGTAACATTAGCACAAAAAGGAATAGAACCATAATTGCCCCCATGTAAACAATGAAATTTACAACAGCCAAAAATTGTGCGTTTAACAGAATGTAGTGAACCGTAAATGTGAAGAATGTAACAATCAGATAAAGCACACTATGCACCGGGTTCTTTGAGAAAATAACCATCAGTGAAAAGATCACGCTTAATGTTGCTACGAAATAGAATACTGAAGTACCCATTATCTATGTTTAAACTGTTTAAAATTACTATTTATTCAATGGTTGCTCTACCAATTTGTCTTTCCCGTAAATAAAATCTTTACGAAGATAATCAGCAGGTACGATTGGGCCATCTAAGTAGATTGCCTCTTTTGGACAAGCTTCTTCACATAAACCACAGAAAATGCAGCGCAACATATTAATTTCATATACTGCAGCGTACTTCTCTTCCCTGTAAAGTTCCTTCTCTTCCGGTTTACGTTCTGCAGCTATCATTGTAATTGCTTCAGCAGGACAAGATAGGGCACACAAGCCACAGGCCGTACAACGCTCTCTTCCCTGCTCATCTCTTTTCAAAGAATGCATACCTCTAAAGTTAGTTGAGAATTCTCTTTCTACTTCAGGGTATCTTATTGTAGCCTCTTTTTTAAATAGATGGCTAATTGTAACAGACAAACCTTTGGCTATTGCAGGCAGATACATTCGTTCTGCAAACGTTAACGGTTTTTGTTCTAATACTTTCTTTTTACTGGTTAATGGTTCCATTAAACCTCCTTATTATTTATCCGCTAGTGCGGGTAGTTAAAACTTTTCAATTATTGCAATCACAATTCCTGTGATAATGATGTTAGCTATAGCCAAAGGAATTAAACCCTTCCAGCCAAGGTGCATCAATTGATCATAGCGGAAACGAGGGATTGTCCAGCGTACCCACATAAAGAAAAATATGAATGCAAATATTTTTATAAAGAATACAAACGTTCCAATCAGAGGGCCAATTACAGGTCCGGTATGTAACAATACCCAATCCATACCAGGATAGTTATATCCTCCAAAATAAAGCGTAGCCATAACTGCTGATGACACAAACATATTGATGTATTCAGCAAATAGATAGAAGCCCAGTTTCATTGAAGAATACTCCGTATGATAACCACCAATCAGCTCAGTTTCACACTCCGGCAAATCAAAAGGGGCCCTATTGGTTTCTGCAAAGGCACAAACCATAAAAATTACAAACCCTAAGGGCTGGTAAAGTATATTCCAGTGCCAGCCATGTTGTTGTTCAACAATCTCTTTAAGACTCATTGTTCCTGTAACGAGCAACAAAGCAATAATAGATAAGCCCATTGCGATCTCATAGCTGATATTTTGCGATGCTGCACGAATAGCACTTAACAATGAGTATTTATTATTTGATGCCCAGCCCCCGATCATTACTCCGTAAACACCTAGTGAAACCACACCAAAGATGTATAAAATACCTACATTGATATCAGTTACCTGCAATGGAATAACACGATCTCCGATTGTTATATTGCTGCCCCATGGAATAACTGCTGTTCCAATACAAGCGGTAAGCATGGCCAATCCCGGCCCTACCATAAATAACCATTTACTGGCGTTTGAAGGAATAATCTCTTCCTTCATGAACATTTTAACCCCATCAGCCAATGGCTGAAGTATCCCAAAAGGCCCTGCTCTGTCTGGCCCAAGCCTGTCCTGTAAAAAGGCAGCAACTTTCCGCTCAGCATAAGTAGAGTACATAGCAATCAATAAACTGATACCAAATATGATGGCAACCAGTACAAATTTTTCTATTACAAAAGCTATATCCATTAGAATTTGGTTGTTTTTTCTAGTTCTACTTTATTTGCCTGTTGTAATTGAGGATTATTTTGAATAACAGGCAAAGGCTTTAAGGTTTCATAATGGTTAGAAGCAATAACGGAAGTATCGCTAATATGAGTTGGATGCTCAATTACCCAATCAGCCGTTTTCTTTTTATCGAAACGACAAGTATTGCAGATAAATTCTTCCACCTCACCATAAATATCTTTACGTGCTGTAACCCTTAGCACATCTTCTCCCTTATACCATAAAGTAACTTTACCACTGCATGTAGGACAATCTCTGTGTGCGTCAATTGGCTTCGTAAACCAAACACGATTTTTAAATCTGAATGTTTTATCGGTTAACGCTCCAACAGGGCATACATCAATCACATTCCCTGAAAAATCATTATCTACAGCTGTTTGTATATAGGTAGAGATTTCTGAGTGATCACCTCTATTTAAAATACCATGTACACGTTTGTTTGTAATTTGGTCGGCAGTAAATACGCAACGATAGCATAAAATACATCTGTTCATATGTAATTGGATCTTATCTCCAATATCGATACGTTCAAAAGTTCTGCGCTCAAATTCATATCTGGTTTTCTGCAAGCCATGCTCATATCCAAGATTTTGAAGATCACATTCTCCGGCCTGATCACAAACAGGGCAGTCTAAAGGATGGTTGATCAGTAGCATTTCTACTACACCGCTTCGCGCTTCAATAACTTCCGGAGAAGTGATATTTTGAACCTCCATGCCATCCATAACTGTTGTACGGCATGATGCTACCAACTTTGGCATTGGCCTAGGATCTTTCTCAGACCCCTTGCTAACTTTAACAATACAAGTACGGCATTTTCCTCCGCTACCTTCTAATTTGGAATAATAGCACATTGCAGGAGGCACTATATCACCACCTATTTGCCTTGCAGCATTTAGAATAGTTGTGCCGGGTGCTACTTCTACTGTTATCCCGTCTATGGTTACCTTAACTTTGTCACTCATGATTGTTAATTTCCTGTCGTAACTTCTGCTTTCGCAATAGGCTCAGCATAATTTGCCAAACCATAATTAGTATCTAAACATTTGATTGGCTCTTTAACATGCCATTCAAACTCATCTCTGAAATGTCTGATTGCACTTGCAACCGGCCATGCTGCCGCATCACCTAAAGGACAGATTGTGTTTCCTTCAATCTTTTTAGAAACATCAACCAATAGGTCGATATCGCTCATTTTACCATGGCCATACTCTATTCTGTGCAGCACTTTTTCCATCCATCCTGTTCCTTCTCTACAAGGAGAGCATTGCCCACAGCTTTCATGATGATAAAAACGAGCGAAGTTCCAGGTGTTTCTAACAATACACTGATCTTCATCAAATGCGATAAAACCGCCAGAACCCATCATTGATCCGGTAGCAAAACCACCTTCTGACAACGATTCATAGCTCATTAATCTTGGTTCGCCATTCGCTAACTTCAGTGTAAGATTTGCTGGTAAGATAGGAACAGATGATCCCCCGGCCACAGTAGCCTTTAATCTTTTACCATTTGCTATACCTCCGCAATATTCATCAGAATAAATAAACTCTTCTACGGGCAATCCCAGATCTATCTCATATACACCTGGTCTCACTAAGTTACCAGAAGCTGAAATCAGTTTAGTACCGGTACTTCTGCCGATTCCTATTTTGGCATATTCATCACCACCATCGTTAATGATAGGCACAGTCGCCGCAATAGACTCAACATTGTTTACTACAGTTGGACATCCGTAAAGCCCTGCAATTGCAGGAAAAGGAGGTTTAATCCTGGGATTTCCTCTTTTACCTTCCAAAGATTCCAATAACGCAGTTTCTTCACCGCAAATATATGCACCGCCACCTGGTTGAACATATAGTTCTAAATCATAGCCGGTTCCTAAAATATTTTTTCCTAAAAATCCGGCATTCTTTGCCTCCGCAATTGCTTTTTCCAGTATTCGAATCTGGGGCATCATCTCGCCTCTTACATAAATGTAAGACGTATTAGCACCCAGCGCAAAACTAGAAACGATCATTCCCTCAATAAGTGCATGAGGGATATGGGTCATCAGATAACGATCTTTAAAAGTTCCTGGCTCAGACTCGTCTGCATTACAAACTAAATATCTTGCTACGCCTTCAGGTTTCGCCAAAAAACTCCATTTCATTCCCGTAGGGAATCCTGCACCGCCACGTCCACGTAATCCAGACTTCTTAACTTCTTCAACTACTTCATCAGGAGTCAAAGTTTTTAAAGCCTTTTCTACGGCACGATAACCGCCTTTTTGGCGATAAACATCAAATGTATTGATGCCTGGTACGTTTATGTGTTCTAATAATAGTTTACGGGCCATTATTTCTTGCGTAAATCTTGTATCAACTCGTCAACCTTTTGTTCATTAAGGTTTTCGTAAAATGTATATTCCGGACCGATCTGTAATACCGGGCCATATCCACAGGCAGCTAAACACTCTACACCTCTCCAGCTAAACAAGCCATCAGGTGTAACCTCCCCTTCTTTAACGCCTAGATTTTGTTCTATATGGTTCATCAGCTTCTCAGCACCTACTAAACAACAAGGGCCGGTTCTGCATACTTCCAAAACATACTTGCCTTGAGGTTTCAAAAAATACATGCTGTAAAATGAAGCCACTTCATATACCTCAATATTCTGGATATCAAGATAAGCAGCAACTTTATCCATTGCATCCGGGCTTAACCAGCCTAATTCAGCCTGAACCTCATGAAGCATCGGCAGTAAAGCAGATTTATGTTTACCCTTCGGATATCTGCTAATTATCTCATCAAACTTTTCTTTTAAAGCTGATGAAAACTCTACAGGTTGTTGTTGTTCTACTTTAAGCATCTAATTCTCCTGCAATAATGTTCATACTACTCATGTTGATAATGGCATCTGATAGCAGCATGCCTTTACTCATTGGTGCAAACATTTGGTAATTAATAAAACTAGGTCTTCTGAAGTGTAAACGATATGGCGTTCTTCCTCCATCATTAATTAAATAGAAGCCTAATTCACCATTACCACCTTCAACTGAATGATATACTTCAGCTTTAGGAGCATCAATTTCGCCCATCACGATTTTAAAATGATAGATTAAAGCTTCCATGTTATTATAAACTTCTTCCTTAGCAGGCAAATAGAATTCAGGTACATCCGCATGGAAAATACCTGCCGGTTCGTGCTTTAATTTTTCTAAAGCCTGTTCGATTAACCTAACACTTTGCCACATTTCTTCATTCCGAACAAGATAACGGTCATAAATATCACCACTTGTTCCTACCGGAACTTCAAAATCAAAATCTTCATATGACGAATATGGATCACTCACGCGAACGTCATAGTCAACTCCAGCTGAACGCAACAGAGGTCCGGTCCATCCATAATCCAGTGCCTGTTCCGCTGATACCGCTGCAACTTTCGCTGTACGGTCAATAAAAATACGGTTACGGTTAAGCAAACTTTCAAATTCTCTTAGTGCCACAGGGAACTCTTTCAAAAACTTATTGATCTTGGCAAAGGCAATTTCATTAAAGTCTCTTTCGAAGCCTCCAATACGACCAATATTGGTAGTTAATCTTGCACCACAAATCTCTTCATAGATCTCATAAATATGTTCTCTGAATTGAAATAAATATAAGAATGTGGTTGTTGCGCCTGTATCCTGAGCAATAATGGTATTACAGATAATGTGATCTGAAATACGTGCCAGTTCCATAATAATTACCCTTAAGTAATCAACACGCTTTGGCATTTTAATATTCAATAACTTCTCTACCGTCATGTGCCATCCCATATTATTTATGGGAGAAGAGCAGTAGTTTAACCGATCTGTTAAAGGAGTAATTTGATAGAATGGGCGATGTTCCGCAATTTTTTCAAAAGCACGGTGAATGTATCCAATAGTAGATACACCGCTAACGATGCGTTCACCATCCAATTGAATTACATTCTGAAAAACACCATGTGTTGCAGGGTGAGTTGGACCTAAATTTAAGGTTACCAATTCATTCTGTGGGTCGTTATCTGTATATACCGGTTGATTCATTTTTTCTTATCTACCAAAGTATTCGTCTTTTTTATCTACTCTGTTTGGATCTTCCAAAGGATATTGTTTTAACATGGGATGTACACCTAGCTCGTCCATATTCAATATTCTTCTAAGATCCGGATGGCCTTCAAACTTTACTCCAAACAAGTCATAAGTTTCTCTTTCCATCCAATTAGCTGCATTCCATAAGGTTGTAGCGGTTGGGATTTCAGGATGATGCTCATCAATGAAAACCTTAACCCTAATCCTAATTTTGTTCACCATACTGTGTAAATGGTAAACTACAGCAATGCCATGCTTTTTCTCAGGATAATGTACTGCTGTAATATCGGTAAGAAAGTTAAAGCTAGCTAGCGTATTTTGTTTAAGAAATGCCAGAACATTAATAATAACATCCTTTGTGGTTTCAAAAGTAAGCAAGCCATAAGGCTCATTAATTCCAACTATTTTTTCACCGAACTTTTCAGTCAGTTGTTGTATTAATTCCTGATTAGTAACCTCTGCCATTATTCAATTCCGTATGAAGCCAACATTTCTCTATATTGATCTGAATTTCTTCTTCTTGAAGATTCATTCCTAACCAATTCCTGAATTTTACCAAAACCATCCAAAATAGCTTCTGGTCTTGGTGGACATCCTGGCACATATACATCGACCGGAATAATTTCATCTATTCCCTGTAAAACAGAATAAGTATCGAATATACCTCCACTGGATGCACAAGCACCAACAGCCATCACCCAACGGGGTTCAGCCATCTGCAAATATACCTGTTTAAGAACCGGGCTCATTTTCTTAGCTATTGTTCCCATTACCATTAATAAATCTGCCTGACGAGGAGAAAAGCTTAAACGCTCAGATCCGAATCGGCCAAAGTCATAATGAGATCCCATGGTAGCCATAAACTCAATACCACAGCAAGAAGTGGCAAATGGTAAGGGCCATAATGAATGGGAACGGGCCAGGCCGATAACCTTGTCTAAGGAGGTAGCAAAAAAAACCAGATCCTTCTATGCCTGGAGGCGCGTCTACTATATTGATGTTACTCATGATACAAAACGAAAAAGGTTCATTCCTTTAAAGAATGAACCACAAATCTACAATTTTTTAAAAGCAAATGAATTAAGTTGAGGGCATTTAGAAACAATCTAAATAACCTAATTCCAATCCAATGCTTTCTTTTTTATCACATAAATAAAGCCTAATAATAAGGTTCCCATAAAGATGAACATCTCTATCATTCCAGACATTCCAAGTGCTCTGAAATTAACTGCCCAAGGGTACATGAATATCACCTCCACATCAAACAGAACAAACAATATAGCAACTAGAAAATACTTTATGGAAAATGGCTGACGCGCATTACCGACAACTTTTACACCTGCTTCAAATGTTGCCAGCTTATCATCTGTTTTTCTTTTTGGGCCTAAAAAGTGTGTTGCGATTAAAGTAACCACCACAAATCCTAAGGCAACAACTACTTGAAATATAATTGGTAAAAAATCTACAGGTACGCTTTGAGTTTCCATTTAAATATAAATTATTAGGCAAAAATAAAATTATTACTTTTTCTTTGGCTTAGCTGCAGCTTTTGGAGCTGGAGCTGTTAATGATTTAATACCTTCTAATGCAGTGGTATTTGCTGGATCAATAGCTAAACTTTTGTCCCAGAATAATTTTGCTTTTACTTTATCTTCTTTGTATGAAGAAAAACCTGCAATTTGATTATAGGCTTCTACCATATTCTTTTTTACAGCCGGAGTTTGTTTATCAACATGAGCCTCAACAGAATCTAGATACTGTTGGTAAAAAGGAATTTTTAACCCTGTTGGGTTTGCTTCATCATCCATAAAGTCATTGATCCTAGCTCTATACAAAATCGCATCGTATGTTGATGGAGCTAACTTCAGTAATTTCGCTAACGAAGAATCTCCTTTTACTAAAATTTGTTTAGATGGATTAGTCTTTGCAGTATAAGCCTTATAATAAGACACATAAGATGCAATAGCATGGTAAAAATAGTTATACAATGAACCTTTACCTTCTGGGTTCAAACGGTTAACCACATCATATGTTGCAATTGCTTTAGGATAGTTTTTAGCATCATAATATGATTTTGCAAGTTCTGCTAAAGCCTCAACTTTAGTAGAGTCCATATTAACCGCTTTAATCACATTTACTAAACCTAAACTGTCGTTGGCCTTATCTGTAGAATCCTTCATTAAGGCTTTACCAAGGTACATATAGTCATCAGAGATAATACGTGAAGTATCTTTTACCTTCGCAAAAAAGTCTTTCATGTACTGTAAACTCTGAGGATAGTTTTTGTTTTCATATGCAGAGTATCCTCTTAACCTTGAAACGATCAAGCTTTTAGGATCATTCGGATTTACTGAGGCAAGTTCTGAAGTTTCTTGTTCCAGCGTTTTAAAGTCTTTCGCGTAAAACAAGAAAGTAGCATAACGTAATCTTGAATCGTATGATTTATCAGTCAGGTCAAGATACTTTTTATAGTTTGTTAATGCTTCAGCCGCTTTAGCATCGAAATTTGCAGGCTCCTGATTTCCCCATTGCATATACAACTCAGCTAACTCACGATAAGCAGGACCATAATTTGGATCAGCAGCTATCACATTTTTCAATTCAACTTCTGCATCGCTGAATGCTCTTGACTCTTTATACATTCTTCCAATCTGAACTGTAGATCTGTAAAGGGCCGGATTAATACTCAAAGCTCTCATGTAGTTTTGAAGTGCCTCTGAGTTCTTTCTTTGTGCTGCATAGTAATCACCTAAAGCAACAAATGTTTCTGCTTCTTTATCTTTATCATCAAGCTCTTCCGCTTTTTGCAAGTTAGGTAGTGCTGCAGCAAAGTCTGGTTTTTCAGCCTCCAAATAAGCTTTACCTATATACAAATATGGAGTAAAGTCTTTTTTTGAAGAAACTTCAATTGCTTTATCAAAATTTGTTTTAGCTGATGCGGCATTATTTGAAGCAAGATCAGCCTGGCCTAAACCTATATAATTTAAAGGATTTTTTGCATCAGCTGTCACACCTTGAGTAAAGGCAGCTCTAGCAGAATCAATATAATCCCTTCTTAAATAAACATCACCTAAACTAAAGTAATTCTCCCCTTTGCCTTTTTGCGACGACACCAATGCTTTAAGCATTGAGGTCGCTTTTTGGTACTGTTCGGCATCTATCGCCTTCTTTGCATCGGTAATGCTCTGAGCAAAAGAGGCAGAACCCATCACTACTAAACCTAAACCTAAGGTTATTGCTTTCTTTGTCATTTTCATAGTTCCTCTATTTTCAATTAATTGTTATGAAGCCGGCTTTGCAGCTTTCATGGTTCGCTATTTTGTTTTTAGTTTCAAATATTTAAAAGGCATTTCTAAATCATAATCATCTTACCCTGCCCATTACTTTCGTTTTTCAAATATAAAATTTACTTTGTATTCTTCAAGTTAAAATCCCGTGACATCATCTTATGCGGACCAAGTCCAGATTTCAGTACGATCAGCTGACCTCTCGGGCTTAACAACCAGTTTGCAAAACCTGTGCCTAAACCATCACGTCCCTCACAATTTATGATGTAAACATTTCTTAAAAACGGATAAATACCACTAATTAGATTTGCCTGATCGGGACGATAGTATGCATTATCCCCCTTTTTCCCCTTAATATTCTTCACCCCCATCGTTTTCACCTTTGCAATATAAGAAGTCATATCGGAATTATTAGCTATTAACCAATTTACACCTACTACTCCTATAAAATTCTTATTTTCAGCAACGTACTTTATAACGTCATTATTGTTCTTCAAAGTATAAACTCCCTTTTTTGGAAGCTCTGTGATTTGAGCCAGCTCCTTAAAATACCGTAGTGTGCTGGAATAGGCATTGTCAAAAACAAGCTGTTTTCCACTGGTTGAGGTTCCTTTTAATATCGCTATCACCTCCTCAACAGTGATATTTGAGTCAAGATCGTCCTTCTGCGTAAGCAATGAAATTCCGTCTATGGCAAATCTGGATGTCTTTGGAACGATGCTTCTGTTTCTGTATATCTTATCTTCCTGGGGTGTTAGCATCCTGGATAATATGATTACTCTAATGCTATCATTTAAAAAAGCAGGTACTATTTTATTCTCGTTACCGGCAGTGACTGCAAACTCTGCATGTTTATAATCAGATTTAAATACCATGATCTGATCAGCGATAATCGAAGAAAAAGATTCGTCAACAAGAATTTTAACCGAACCTGATGTCCGTGTTTGTTCAACAACGTCAGTCTGCTTTTTATTTTTGCAAGACAGCAGCACCAGAAAAATGAACGCAAAGCTTAGATTCTTCATTCTTTAATTATCTTTTTGATTAATTACCCGGGTAAATCTTATTGCTGCATAAACGATAAGTAACACACCAAGGAGAACTCTGTAAGTCCGTTCGATAGTTACCGGCATGTCTTTCCAAACGATTAATGTAAGGCCCAGAACCAGGTAAAAGGCAAACATAACTAGCCCTAAAATAAACAGAAATCGCTGTTGAGGCGATTTCTGCATAAATGTTTTTAAATTAAACATTGTATTCTATTGTGATAAGGTAAAACTGATTGGGATGTTATATTTCACACGCACCTTTTTACCATTTTGAACTCCCGGGATCCATCTCGGACTTGCTTTTAGTACCCTAACAGCTTCCTCATCTGTACCACCACCAAGTTTTCTATCAACTTTAATATCGGTTAAGCTACCATCCTTTTCAACAACAAATGATAAAAACACTTTACCTTGAATGTTGTTCTCCTGAGCCATAGGAGGATATCTTACCGCTTTTTTCAAATAAGCGTAGAATTTCTCCATACCACCAGGGAAAGAAGGCTGCGTTTCAAGACTCACAAAGTCATAAACTTTGGTATCCTCTACTACCGCTGCTTGTTTAGGGCCATCACCTGCCGGACCTGCGATAACGATATCCGCATCAGGGTCACCGGCAATGGTTTTCTGACCTGGGTCAGCCTTTTTCAAGTCTTCAATTTCAACCGGTTCCTCGTCACGTACCAACTCATCCGGTTTTACAATTGGAGGAGGGAACTTAACCTGATCCTGTTTTGGCGGCGGTGGCTCAACCGGTGGCGGTGGAGGTGTTTCCGGGTTTACAGGAGGAGGTGGCTGTACCACTACTTCCGTTTGCTTAACAATTTCCTCTTCCGGAGCTTTTCCTTTGAATAACTCCATAATTTTAGGGGATAAGAACAACAACACAAATGCTGTTGATGCTATTAGCAATGATTTCGTTGTATTCGCAGAACTTCTCTGACGAAGCTCGTAAGCTCCGTAGCTTTTGTTCTTATTGGCAAACACAACATCAAGCCAATCCCTTTTTAATAAATCTATTTTAGAACCAAACATAGCCTAATATTTTTATGTTTATAATTATTTATAATATCCCAGCTTGTTTCATCGCATCTTTCTCACTATCGATAATGTTTACATCATCAATAGCCGGAGCAGTTTTAATTTTAGCGATATTCAACTCGTCCATTATATCAACAAAATTCTTATAAGTAGCTCCTTCTGTTGGTTTCACTACTATCACTATTTGTCGGCCGGTAGTTTTACTTACCTCGTCTTTATTTTTTAATATCGATTTTCTAATCTCAGCAAAGCTCTCGATATTCGGTGGAGTCTTCCCTGCTTCTCCCATGTACCAGGCAACTTTATTGTTTTTACCCAATAGAATCGTCATGGTCTGAGATGCACGAAGCTCGTTTTTCACATCATTGTCCTCTTGATCAGGTTTTGCAATGTCCATTGCAATCGGCTTTGACAACGAGGTGGTTAACATGAAGAAGGTGATCAGCAAGAATGCTAAATCTACCATGGCAGTTAAATCTACTTTGGTATTTGCTTTCTTACTTCTTACTTTGCCGCCTTTTTTCCCACCCCCGCCGGAGGTATCTAATTCTGCCATAGTATGATTTTATTTAGCATCGCCCTCGGCCGATGTAATTAAACTAAATTTGTTAATTTTTTGCTTCTGAAGAATATCAACAATCTTTTTGATGTTTGGATATTTTTCTTCAGCGTCTCCCTTGATACTTATCCTCATTGAAGTCTGGTGTAACTCTGCAACCGCCTTACGGGATTGCAACAACCATTCAGACAATTCATTGTTTGTTGAATCAGCCGGGATACCCAAGTTGGCCTTAGCAAACTTATCTCTCTCGTCACCGTTCATCATGATAAACTTTTTCAAGCTGCTTACAGGAACTCCGAATGATCCAAGAACACCGAAACGTTCTCTCTCTTCAGGAGTAAACTGAATTTTGTATTGCTCTCCAATTTTATCAAGCGTTGCCATTTTTACGTCCTTTCCTACGATTTCGTAGAACACCTTACCCTGACCAATCGATAAAATCCCCATATCCAAATCTGGAACTTTAATCTTGTAGGTAGAACTTGGAATTGTTACTTCCAAAGGATCCGGCTGGCGCGCTGTTGCTGTTAATATAAAGAAAGTAAGCAGCAGGAAAGACACATCGCACATGGCGGTCATATCTATCGAAGTACTCTTTCTTTGAACCTTTGCTCTTGCCATAATATTTAATAAATAAACTTACTTTTTACTAATGATGTTAATTCTTCCGGTTTTCCATAAAGCCGGTAAAAAAAAAAATACATTATTTTTTATTTATGTGTACTGGCGTAAGTTTGAATGATGCTGAAACCTGCTTCATCAATTGCATAAGTTAATTTATCAATTTTAGAAGTAAGGATGTTATACATGATAATCGCAAAAGTAGAAGTACCGATACCAGTTGCTGTGTTAATTAGGGCCTCAGAAATACCAGTTGCCAATGCAGCCTGATCCGGAGCACCAGAGTTAGCCAAACCACCGAAGGCCTTGATCATACCTGTTACTGTACCTAATAGTCCTGTTAATGTACCTACTGATACCAAAGTAGCAATTACAGTTAAGTTTTGCTCTAACATTGGCATTTCCAAAGTAGTAGCTTCTTCGATATCTTTTTGGATAGCTAAACATTTTTGATCTGTATCCATGTTTGCTTCAACTTCCATCTCACGATATTTTTTCAATCCTGATTTGATTACGTTAGCAACTGAACCTTGTTGTTTATCACACTCAGTTAAGGCTGCTTCGATGTTGTTTGAATTTAAAAATCCTTGGATTTTTTTAACGAATGAATCCAGGCTAGATTTTCCAGTTGCTTTACCAATTACAATAAGACGCTCGATAGAGAATACAATTACCATAAGAAACATACCCAATAGAACAGGTACGATAACTCCGCCTTTGTAAGCCATACCCATGTAGTTACCTACTTTTGGAAGTGTATCGTGAAGATCTGGATCAGCCCCATCGATGAAATTCCCTCTATCTCCGAAAATAAATTTGTAAACACATATACCAATAATGATACAAATTGGAATAGTAAGAGTTGCGAATAAATTTGAAGCTGTAGAAGAGCCTTCTTTTTTAACTGTTGTTGGTTTTGGTGCGTTTGCCATTTTTTTTTAGTTTTTTAGTTTTTAGTACTTTGTTTTTTAAAATTAGATTAAATATTCCGTAATACACACAACGACTATTACAAACAATTGTTGCCGTAACAAATTTATAACTTTGATTTTAATTCCAAATTAAATAATCGTTAGCTTGCTAATTCGTTTTGTCCCGTCAATTTTACCCGTTTGCACTCCCGTTATATCTAACGTATTACTGTATAATTAAAAAAGATTGTCTCGTTGCGGAGACAATCTTTCGCAATTAAAACTAAAAAAAAACTGAAATGCAAATTTTTAGGCAAAAAAAATGCTTTAAACTGTGTTTTCGGTTATTTTTGGTAGTGAACTAATCATTTCTTCGTTTGCGAAGGCTTCAAATTGCTTGAAATTATTGATGAAGGCCAAAGAAAGTTCATTGGCTTTATGATCATACTTTTGCTTGCTTGCCCAGGTATTTCTTGGATTCAAAATTTCTGATGGAACATTTGGGCAGGTCAAAGGAGTTCGTAACCCAAAAACAGGATCAGTGGTAAATTCAACATCTTCAAGCGCTCCATTCAAAGCTGCAGAAATCATCGCACGGGTATATGCTAACTTCATCCGCTTACCTTCTCCGTAAGCTCCTCCGCTCCAGCCGGTATTAACCAGCCATACATTTACGTTATTCTTTTCCATCTTTTCTCCAAGGAGTTCTGCATATCTTGTTGGATGAAGTGGCAGAAATGCCTTACCAAAACAAGCAGAGAAGGTTAGTTGGGGCTCCGTAACACCTGCTTCTGTGCCCGCAACTTTTGCGGTGTACCCGGATATAAAATGGAACATCGCTTGTCCGATATTTAATTTGGCAATTGGTGGTAAAACGCCAAAAGCATCAGCTGTAAGAAAGAAAATGTTTTTCGGTTCAGGAGCAATTGAAGGGACTATTGCATTATCAATGTGTTTTATCGGATATGCAACCCTGGTATTCTCCGTTTTATCAATGTTGGAAAAGTCAACAGTTCGGGTGCCCTCAAAGTAATCGGTATTCTCCAACAAGGCACCGAATTTTATTGCATTAAAAATCTGTGGTTCTTTTTCAATAGTCAAATCCACACATTTAGCATAACAGCCCCCTTCAAAATTAAATACAGATTCACTTCCCCAGCCATGTTCATCATCTCCGATCAGTCCACGTTCGGGATCAGCCGAAAGAGTGGTTTTACCTGTTCCTGATAAGCCAAAAAATATTGCTGTATCTCCTTTTTTCCCAACATTTGCAGAACAATGCATTGATAATGTACGTCTCTGCTCAGGAAGAATAAAGTTTAACACTGAAAAAATCCCTTTTTTAATTTCTCCTGTATATCCCGATCCTCCTATAAGGATTATTTTTTTTGAAAAATTAAGGATTGTAAAATTAGGCTGTCTCGTTCCGTCTACAGCTGGGTCTGCTAAAAAAGAAGGGCAGGCAATAATTGTCCATTCCGGTCGCTCTTGAATATCTCCGTCTTCCGGTCTTAAGAATAGATTATGAGAAAACAGATTTTGATATGCTGTTTCACTTACTACCCTAATTGTAGTTTTGTAAGCCTCATCTGCACATGCAAACGAATCTCTTACATAATATTTTTTTTTGCTGAGATGGGATGTTACTTTTTTATATAACGCATCAAATTTCTCCGGTTCAAATTTAAAGTTTATATCCCCCCACCAAACGGAATTTCGGGTTAGTTCATCACACACAATAAATCTGTCTTTTGGAGATCGGCCCGTAAATTTCCCTGTATCTACGGCCAGTGCGCCTGTATCGGCCAATGATCCTTCTCCATTGTTCAAGGCTTCCTCAACCAATTGCGCGACGTTAAGCTGATATAACGCCAAATCCGAATCGAGGTTCAGATAGCTCAAATCAGGCTTAAGCATAAATGCTTTGCTCATAAGAATAATAAGTTAGTCGGGCAAAGTTATGCAGATAAAAAGGTAAAAGCAGCTTTTTTAAAGAAAAAATTAACTTATTGTCGCTTATACACTTACAAATAATACACTGTAATTCAGCAACTTAAACAACAAATTATCCTCCGGATTTTTTTACTTTATAACCTTCCTTTTGCAGAAGTAAAAGTACTTTATCTCTAAAATCTCCCTGGATGATGATCTCGCCATCTTTTGCTCCCCCTCCTACGCCACATTTCGTTTTCAGCATTTTGGCCAAATTTTCCAGTTCTTCATCACTTTCTCTAAATCCTGTAACTAAAGTAACTGCTTTTCCACCTCTGTTTTTTCGATCCAATGTAACTCTTAGATCCTGTTGGTTTTTAGGTACTGATTCATTGGAACCGTCGCTTTCTTCTTCATAAACGAATGAAGGGTCTGTGGAATACATTATTCCTCCAAGATCACTTAGCGTTTTCTTTTTAGATTTCATAACTAGGAGTAATTATATTTAACGATAATGGCACAATAGACACATCTATTTCCTTTCCCATGAAAAAGGGTTCTCCA
>Ga0256874_1000014_pt1 | contig 25522 bp, 14 predicted proteins | sample MC6MC0417MT_FD_190189 | JGI IMG/M metagenome (GOLD analysis project Ga0256874, IMG submission 190189) | Metatranscriptome of enriched soil aggregate microbial communities from Iowa State University, Ames, United States - MC6-MC0417-MT... | ecosystem: Environmental > Terrestrial > Soil >...
CTGCTTGGTCAGCTGGGCAGTTTCAGCAGCGAAGTCGGTGTCCTGTACACGGCCACGGGCAGCTTCGGCGTTCTCGTTGATGTTTTGCAGGTTGTTGATGGTGCTGGTCAGACGGTTCTGCGAAGCACCCAGGTCAGCACGGTTGGTGTTGATGGTCTGCAGAGCGGTGTCGATGGCAGCTACAGCGGCGCTGTAGTTGGTTTCCGACAGGGTGCTGCTGGAGCCCTGGATGTTGATGCCCGAGCCGATGCCCAGCGAGGTGGCGTCGAACTTCTGGTTCAGGTTGATGGTGATCTGGTTTACGCTGCCGGTGTTCGAGCCGACCTGGAAGGTCATGGTCGAAGCGGAGCCGTCCAGCAGGTTCTTGCCGTTCAGCTGGGTGCTGTTGGCGATACGGGTCAGTTCCGAGGACATCGACTGGAATTCTTTGTCCAGGGCGATACGGTCGTCGGCGCTGTTGGAGTCGTTTCGCGACTGGATGGCCAGTTCACGCATACGCTGCAGAATGTTGGTTTGCTCTTGCATCGCGCCTTCAGCGGTCTGGGCGATGGAGATACCGTCGTTGGCGTTTTTGATCGCCATGGTCTGGCCACGGATCTGCGAGGTCATGCGGGTAGCGATCTGCAGGCCGGCAGCGTCGTCTTTGGCGCTGTTGATTTTCAGGCCCGAGGACAGGCGGGTCATCGAGGTAGCCAGCGCGTCGGTGGCACGGTTCAGGTTCTTCTGGACGCCCAGGGAGGTGGTGTTGGTGTTAACAGTCAAAGCCATGACGAATTCCTCGTTGGATTGTGTACTACGGCTTCCGGCCTTGGCAATTTGCCGGGTGTGGCACAGAGAACCTTCGTAATGGTTATCGTCGTCAGGGCGGGTTGCTTTAGGGGAATTTCAAAAAAATTTACTGGCATCCTGCCAGCCCAATGAAATCAAGGGTTTGACGCCAGATTCCAGGCGGGCTGAAAAGGCCGGTAAACAAAAACGCCGCCCATGGGGCGGCGCTTGGCTTTTACGGGCTCGCGATCACCCCTGGCGCTCGATGATCGCCGACCCCCAGGACAGGCCAACTCCGAAGCCACTGAGGGCAACGCGCTTGTGCGCCGAGCCGAGCACGTGCTTTTCCAGCAGTAACGGAATGCTCGAAGACACGGTGTTACCCGTTTCGACCATGTCCTTGATGAATTTCTGCTTGTGCTCACCCTCGTCAAAGCGCGCAGACACCGCGTCGACAATCGCCGCGCTGCCCTGATGCAGGCAGTACAGGTCGACATCATCAGAGGTCAGGTTGCTGGCCTCAAGCAACTGCTGCAAGTGGGCAGGCACCTTGACCAAAGCGAAGTTGTACACCTGCCGGCCGTTCATGAAGAACTTGCCGTCGGTGGTGCGAAGGTGTTCGGCACCGGCACCATCGCTGCCGAACAGCGACTTGCCTAACTGCCAGGTAGCGTCCTCACCCATCCAGGTCGCGGTCGCCGCATCGCCGAACAGCATCGTGGTGTTTCGGTCCTCTGGGTCGACAATCTTCGAATAGGGGTCGGCGGTGATCAGCAAACCGTTCTTCAGCCCCGCAGCCTCCATGAACCCCTTCATCGCGTACAGCCCGTAGACATACCCCGAGCACCCCAGAGAAATGTCAAAGGCGGCAATGGCAGTGGGCAGCCCGAGCTTGTGCTGCACGATGGCCGCCGTATGAGGCAGGCCTTCGGCATCGCCGTTCTGGGTCACGACAATGACCGCATCGATACTAGCCGGGTCCAGCGACGGGTTGGCGGCAAAGAGATTCCTGACGGCCTCGACGCAGAGATCGGAGGTTTCCTGGCCGGAATCTTTGCGCGGCAAGAAGGTGGAGCCGATCTTGCCGAAGATAAAATCCTGGTCCTTGCCAAATTTCGCGCCTTGCGCGTAGTTGTCCACGCCGTCAGTCGGCACGTAACTGGCGATGCTTTTAATGCCAATCATATGGCTTCCCAATTCAATGACAGCAAAGTGCGTACTGCGCTTGACACCCCACGGCGAGGCAAGAAGGTATTTCCGGACAAACGGGGGCGATCACGCAGTCGTTAACGGATGTAACGATGATAACAGTGAAGATGCCCGCCGTGACTCTTAAGTCACGCTATTTGTCGATTCATGTGCCGGAAAACCGCTCGATAGCCGTGGAAACGAAGAAGGCGCGCCGACAAGTCGGAACGCCCTCCATTCGCTGACGTGCAAGATCAACGCCGGTGATTTCAGCCGGCGATCCAGGCGCGGTACCAAGCCTCCAGATGATCGCCTTCAAGCATCCAGTCCCGCTGCACCACTGCCCGCAATTGATCACCCATTCGCTCGCTGGCAGCCGGATCGCTTACATGCATCCTGATCGCTTCGACCCATTCGGCGGCGCAGTTGCTGACCCGCGTGACCGGCAGCAAGCCTTGGTATGTGCGGACATCGCTGCACACTACCGGTACACCACAGGCGCCAAATTCCAACAGGCGCTGGTGGCCGAGGCACTCGTTGAGCGCACCGTGCTCCAATGGCGCCAAAGCCACGTCCAGCCCCAGTTGAGCCAAGGCGAAGGGGTAGCGTTCGGCTTGCGCAGCGGCATGGATTTCATGGACGAATGCGCGCAGGCTCGGCGGGCATTCGCCCAGCAACACCCATTCCACTTCCCCTGCCAACGCGCTGACGACATCGAGGATCAGTGCCTGCTCAGCGGGGCAGCTTATGTCAGCCCCTACAAGCCCGACACGCGGCTTGCGCCCTGTGCCACGCGTGCTTTCGAGCGACTTCCACCATTGCGGCAGCAGCCGGCTTTCGATCACCCGGATATCGCCATGCACGTTGGCGAAGGTCTCGGCCAGCGCCTCGCTCCCCACAACCAGTCGGTCGGCGAACTCCGCGCTGCGATGCAGCGCCACGAGGGCGTGCTCCAGAGCTGGCAGGTCCGCCGCCAGGCCTCGCAGTGACTGCACTTCCAGCTCCATCACCTTGAACGCTTTGGAGAACGCCGAAAGGCGCTGCATGCGCACCACTTGCCGATCATCCACCGTACGTCGCAAAACGAGCGTATCCGGGGCGTAACGCTCCAACTCAGTCACGGACAACTGCGTCTGAATCAACGCACCCTCAATCAGGCCAGCGCGGCTGAGAGCTTCGAACGGCTGAATAACCCTCGAGTCGGCGCTGTCATGCAAGCTTTCTACGCATGCCAATACCGTAGGCAGTGGCTGCCAGGATGCGAGAGGCTTCCAACTGAGCTTGCTCGGTGCCAAAGTGAATTCGCCGCCACTGAGTGCAAAATGGGCACTGTAGGCAGGGTCACGGGCCAGCAATGGCAACCAACGCGCGTACAGGGCATCTTCCTGTTCGGCAGTGACCGCCGGCGCAAGGGTTTCGCTGATCAACAGCGAAGCCCGCGGCGTCCACACATTGAGATACCCTGCGCCATGCAGACGCAGACACAGGTCAACATCCGCCCAAGGGGCCATCTCGGGGCTTTCATCAAAGCCACCGACTTCCATGAACAACGCCTTGCCCAGCATCATGCAGTGCCCACTGACCGCCGCATGGTTCTGATCGACAAGCAACCGTTGCAGGTAGCCGGCAGCCTCCATTGGCCGCCCCCTGGCTACCCTACCCACCGGCCCATCGAGCCCCAGCACCAGGCCGCCGTGACGCACCGTGCAGTCACTTGCCAGCAATTTTGCCCCTACGGCGCCCGCTTCCTGCCGGCAGGCATGGTTGACCAGTTGGAGCAACCAGTCAGGCTCAAGTACGGCAATCCCACCGTGCAGCCACAACAACAGTTCGCCATGTGCCTGCTGGGCGGCAAGATTGCGCACCTGCACCGATGAAAGCTCAGCCGGGAACCGCAGGATCCGGATGCACGCTGCGCCCAATTGCTCAACGCCTTCAAGCCAGGCTTGCAAGGCAGGGTCATTCACCTGCTGGTCCAGCAGCATGATCTCGAAGGCGCGGTAGCTGGTTTTTTCCAACAGGGTATCCAGGCATCGGCGAACCCGCTCCAGCCCTTCCTCCGTGGAGATCATGATGCTGACCAGAGCACTCTCGCCCACTCCGTAGTCAACGTCATAGTGACCCGGCAGGCGACTGCCCAGCGAGGCGCCCTCGAACCCCCTGGCCAACAGGTGGCGCTGAAGCACTTCTCGCGTGGCCGGGCAGTCGCGCAGCGGCACACTGTCACGGGTTAGCAACGGTTCACTGATATGACCCAGGCCTTCCAGCCCTTGGTCTTCGATCAGGCGCAGTAGCAGATCCAGCTCGAAGGCTTCGCCGGCCTCTTGGCGGAAACCACCGAGCGACAGCCAGGCATCACGACTGAACAACCAATGGTTGGCCAAAATACCCGGCACACTGAGCAGCATGTCCAGGTTCAACCCTGGGCGCAGGGCCAATGTCAGTGCACCCGCTGGCGAACGCAGCGCTTCGTCACCGTGAACGGCGCGCAGGCCCGGCGCATCCAGCAAGTCCAGGGCGGCAATCAACAGGCCACTGGCAGTGAACTCGCACCCGGCTTCTACCAGCATGAACCAGTCGAAATCACCTTCGCGCACGGCATGCTCGATTTCGGCCATGACAGAACCTTCTGCAAGCCGTCGAATGTGCAGCTTGTCCCCGGGTCTAGACGCCGCACCTACATCGAGGGGTGTCAACGCCACAATCTTCAGCGCGGGATAAAGATTGTTTTCCGGGCTTAAACTGCGCAGCGTCAGCTCTAGCCGATCGGCATCACCCTCGCGGTCGATCACCACCAGGCCAAGGGTCGGCAGGGCATTGGCGGCCAATCGTGCATCGATCAATTGCTGCTGCACGGCACTTGGCCTGCGCTCGTCCAGCCAGGCCTGCACATCAAGGTCGACCGGCAACGGCGGATGCTGACGCAGCGCGGCCTGGATCTGCTCGTTCGCGGTGGCTACCTCGCCTCCCCTTGCCGTGATGTCTGCGATCTGCTGGGCAAAGGTAGCGCGGAAAACCTTCTCGCGCAGCTCCCCGTAACTAGTGCGGTTTTCCGCCGTATCAGCCTCGCGCAGGCACGCCTTGATCTGGTCCAGCCGAACCAGATCGGCATTCAGTTCTGCGCCGGTCAACGGTGGTTTCAATGCTTCGTTGACGTGAACGCGCCATTGCGTCTCGGTGGCCAGGATAAGGGAAAGCAGCCGCTCCATGACGAACACCTTGCACGCATAGCCTTCCGTGGCACGGTGCAAGGTGGCGGCATTCAGCGCGGCACCGTAGGCCGTTGGCCACTCGCCACTGCGCGCCTGTTCGGCCGCCTGGAAGATAGTCTCTGCTTTGCTCAGCCAGTGCCGCCAGAAGCGCGGCTTGGCGATGAAGTAGTTGCAGAACTGCGACTGCGTCGAATCCATCACCAAGGTTTCAAGATCCACCCCCGGGGCCAGACGACGCGCCATTTCCACGAACACCGGCCAGATATTGGGATGGTGAACGAGGCCTTGGATGAAGACGTTTTCGTAGCGGGCTCCGTCCGAGAAGAAGACCGGGAACAGCAAGACATCGGCATCGTCCGGAGCCGAATCGACAAAACTCAGTACCTGACGAGAGTCCAGGCCGGTCTTTTCCTTGAATCGAGGCGACAGAACGCCATAGAACGCGTTCTCGTCCAGCGCGCTGCTCTGCAGCAGGTTGCGGATCGGCCAGTACTCGGCCCAGTCGGGTCGCTGACCGATGTTATCCAGCGGTATGTAGCCCGGCTCCAGCATCGCGCGGGTTTCTTCTGAATAGAAGATCTGGTGAATATGCGCACGTGCTGGCGCTGTCACGGGTGCGGCATCCGCAAATGCCAGGCACAGCGACAGCGGGCCTGCCAGGCCCGGCATTCCGGCGAACGCGCCGGAGCTGCGCAGTTCGATATCGGTGACGCCCTGATCGTTGGGCTCGAATGGCAGCAGCAAGCGTTGCACGCCAGCGTTCCCGACCTGCAGTTCGCGCACACAGCGGCCATTGATCCAGACTTGAGTGACGAACGGGAAGATGTCGTATTGCTGCCCGGCAACTGCACTCATCAGCAGTTCGACGCCGGCCGACGAGGCCGCACGTCCTTTCACCGCCGGGGCCAGCTGCAATGCCGCTCGCGGCCCGGCCAGATACTGGCCGGCGCGATTCCCGACGACCCGCAGTACCGATGAGCGCAGCACGAGGTTGATCTTCTCGTCTTGCCACAAGGCCGTACGCCCGTCAGCCGCTACCGTTTCCCAAAACGCATCGAATACTTCGTCGTCGATGGTTTGCGGCAATTGCTTGAGCAATCTTTGCAGAGTGTGCGCCGCCACCAGCTGCCAGGCCGGGCGCCCTTGCGATTGCCTTAACGCGCAGCGCAGGCGCTGGCGCACCCAAGCCTGGCTGTCATTGCTGTACGTCTCGGCGGGTAAGCTCTGCGCGCTCAACAGCACGGCATCGACTTCCCCATTGGCCAGCGAGGCCAGGCCGTCGCTGACCTGATGGGCGCTGCCAGGGCTGCAGGCAAGTTCGCCGTCCACCAGCAGGTAGCTATGGTCGGCCTGGCCATCGCGCAAGCGCCCTGCCAGCCATCGCTCACGGTCTGCCGGTGCGACGACGGAAATGTGTTTGAACGCCAGGCACGCGTCGAACGCTTCATGCAGATGCGCCGCCTGATCGCTGTACTGCCCATCGATCACCACATGCAGGCGAGGCACCTGGGCAATGGCCGAGGCCACACGTTCGGCCGAACGGCCATCCCTGAAGTGGCCGTAGAGGTGACGAACACGTTCTCGCTGGGCAGCCCGGCAATGCATATGGTGCAAGCCATGCGCGTCTTTGAGCAGCGCTATGAACGCTTCGTCGTCACCAAATTCCATACCGATATCACGCCAGGCGTTGCCGGGTGCATCGGGGTTGTACTCCCAGTGCCCTACCCGGGCTTCGCTGGAATACAGCAAGATCGGCCGGTCCAGCACCATGTATTCGAACAGCAGCGACGAACGATCCGCGACCAGGATATCCGCCTCGGCGAAGCTGTCGGCAATGCTCGCTTCAGGATCATCGACCAGCTCGACCCGGGGATCGGCTGCCACCTGCTCACGCCACTGTCCCATCAGGTCACGGAACAACGCCTTGTCCACGACGAAGCTGTGCTCATGCTGCACGATGGCAGGATGCGGCTTGATGATGATTCTGGCTTGGGGGTAGACCGAGCGGATCAGGCGCACGATACGGTCACCGAAATACACCGCCGCACTGATTTCCGGGTTGTAGGTGGGTGCAAACAGAATCGTCGGCTCGGCTTCGCTCAACTGGCGCTCGGGCAGTTTGAACACCTGGTCGACCCAGGCATTGCCAGTCAGCAGGAAACCATGGCGGGGATGGACATTGGACAGCAACGTGTCTTCGATATCCCAGACGCTGCCGCACAAGTAGTCAGCATGGTTGTATTGCGGCTCGGCATAGCCATATCGAGTGACCGAGCCATGGCGCATGCCGATCAGCAGTACCTGATGCGCATCGCAATAATCCCGCCAGAACTCCACCGACCAACCATCGGCAACCACAATGACCTGCGGCTTCCAAGCCATCACTTCATCGATCGAAAGGCTCAGGAGGCTTTCGTCGAAGCAGGCTGCCAATGGCCGCAAGGAACGGAAATGAAACGGCATGCTGCCGTAGCAGGCCACACGCAAGCCGGCAACAGGCAATGTGGCAGGTGCCTCGAGCACCGTGCGAAACACATAAAGCACGCTGGTCTGACCGCAGTTGTGCATGGTCAGCAGCGGGTGCCTGGCTTCTTCGCGCAACCCCAGCGAACGGATGAGCGCGAGGTAGCGGGATTCAGGCCGATACTTGGCTTCGTAATGCTCGTTGAGCAGGGTACGTGCCTCGCCCTCCTGCAGCAGGACCGAATCCTTCAGGATCAGTTGCCCACCGGGCTTGAGCATCGACAACGCTCGCAGAACCACGCGCGCGGCGGCAGTGTCATCACTGATAGTGGTCAACACGCCCATCAGGCTGACAGCGTCGAACTGCTGCTCGCAAGCGAACTCGAACACATCGGCAACCTGGAAATCGATGTTGTCGACGTTTTGCTCCAGGGCCTTGGCTCGCGCCTGCTCGATCAGTTTTTCACCCACATCGAACGCCACCACGCGCCCCGCACCACGGGCGAAGAGCAAGCTGAACTCACCATCAGCACAGCCGATATCCAGTACCTGGGCGTTGGTGGGCAGCGAGGGCAATACCTGCGAAAGCAAGCACTCGCGCTGGCGCTTGTAGAGTTCTTGCGGGCCAATCTGGCCGCGCTCGGTCTGGCTCCAGAAGTGACGCGCCACTTGACCCTGTTGGTTATTACTCATTCTCGCCCCACTGCGTCGCAAAGACTTTACGTGCCATGTCCAGGTCCGCCGTCGTGTCGATATCAAATGCTTTGAGTTCGAAAGCAGGCAACGGCAGGCAGGTTTCCAACGCCTGGTAAACGAAGATCGGCTGGTTGACCACGATCTGCGGCTTTATCACGGCGATGCCCGTCCACTCCATGGCATATTTCGGTTCACGGGTGAAACCCAGCAATCGGGTGCCAGCATCATCGAGGTGGACCCTCACGCCGTCGCTGGTGATGTAGGGCGAAACGCCTACCAACTGGTCGTGGTGTTGCGCTGCCTCCAGGAACGCATCGAAGCTGCGGGGCTCAACGACAGTATCCGCGTCCAGCACCAGCATCCGCTCATCGAGGTGTCGAGAAACCCGGTAGATGCTTTGCAGGGTGTTGGTGCGCGCGTAGTCGGGGTTGCGTACCACGATTACATCGGGACGCAGTGAGATGGCATGCTCGATCACCTCTTCTTCATGAAAGCCGACCACCAGCCAGACAGTTTCTGCCCAGTGCAGACGCTCGAGGTGCCAATCGAGGAGCGTCCGACCCGCCACTTCGACCAGGCATTTCGGCTTGTTAAGCCCCAGCCGCGAGCCGATGCCGGCGGCGCAGATTACAGCGTGCTTAACAAGCGACATAGGGCCTTCCCATCGTAGGTAACAAAATCACTCAGTTTGATCAGCTCTTTGTTCGGCCGATGAACCCCGCCGAAAGCGATACGCCAATCGGCAGCCTCGAACATCGGCACATCATTCATGCCCTCGCCGACTGCGACGATGCGCTCGAAGCGCGAACGCAGGCTGCTGACTGCATCGCCCTTGTGCAAAATATGCTCGACACCGTCCAACTGGCCTTGCTGGTCGAGCCTGGCGAGCGAGGTAAAGCTGTGAATGCCCAGTTTGTCGAGCACCGGCTTCACCCACAGATCAAGGTTGCCCGTGACGATGAAGGATTGTTCGGGGTGACGCGTGATGAACTCCAGGATTGCTGGGTCGAACTCGACGTGCTTGTCGAGCGCCGCATGAATCCAGTCCAGTCGTGCATCGCGAAGCAGTTTGACGCGCAACTTGAACGACTTGTCGAACGGCAGCAGCCCTTCGATGGTGGCCTGTGTAAGGGCGCTGATCTCGTCCTCCAGGCCCACCGAAGTGGCGATCAGCGGCAGTAACTCCTGACGGGTAAGGGTACCGTCGAGATCGAAGCAGTAAGCGGTGCTCATACTTCCCCCCCAGGGCGTCGCAGTATGAAGAAGTACTGCCGGGTCTCTGTGCGCTTCTCCAGGCTTTCGGGGAACAGGAACCCCTCATGCTGGACGAACAGCCCCAGCCCGTCGAAGGCCTGCTCCATCAAGACGTGCAGCTCACTGGCGGTGCGATAGATTGCCGAATACTCGTCGGCAAGCTCTTCGGAATAGAACCGGTCCAGGGTGAACCGCTCGGCGACACCGACGGGCTCGCGCAGGTAGATGCCGCCACCTACAGCGGTCAGATGCGCGGCATCACGCAGTACCTTCACACAGTCGGCATCGTTGAGGTAAATGAGCAGGCCGGAGATCAGGGCCAGATCGAAAGGCCCTTTGACACTCAGTGCATCAGGCTGGATATCGGTGGCCGACATGACTTGAAAGTGCATGCCCGGCAGCTGCCGCGTGGCAGCCTCCTGCTCGGCTTTGGCAATCAGACTGGCTGAGAAATCAAGGCCCAGATAGTCGAGTGCTTGACACTGTTCGGCAAGGAACCATCCCCATCGCCCTGTTCCGCAGCCAATGTCCAGGATTCGCTGTGCCTGGCCCAGGCCGAGCATATCGGCCATTGCCGTTTTTTCCGCCTGATCGCGTTGTTCGACCAGTTCGGCATTATGATCCTGATACATGGTGGCGCTGAGCACATTGGTGTAGCTGCGGTTGCCGCGCGCTTCGAAAAAGGCTCGGGTCGCGTCGTAGTCAATGGCGACATGCGTACCCTTAATGCGTCGAGAGTCGTTCAAGATTGCTCCTTGTCACTGCAGCGGTCGGGCAATCAAGCAGTCAGAAATCCAACACTCGCCCTGTTCCGATGGCTGAAAGCAAGATGTTTGCCAACGCGCACAAAAAAGCCGGGCAGCGCCCGGCTTGATTGAACGAGGCCAGTCAGGCCAACGCTTGCAGCCAGCGGGGGCCTGCCGCTGTGGGCGGTACGGCAATGCCATGGCTGCCATCCACCGCGACTGCACGCGTGAACGCCCAGGGGGCTTGCGCTGCCAGCGCCAGCGCCACGTCGTCAGGGACACCCGGCACTGCGGGGTTGAACAGCTGCGCGTGAGGGGCCATCAGCACCAACAGACCCTGCTGCCCGACGCGCAGGCACAAGTCGATATCCAGCGCTGCCTGCTGGCCAAGGCCACCCACAGCATCGAAAACCTCTTTGCGTACCATCAGGCCATCAGCGGAAACAGCTTGGCAGGTGCGAACAACACCCAGGCCCAGCGCTTCGACGGTCTCGCCAACACCGCGTCCACGCCAGCCGGCATGAACCTTCCCGCCTTCGAGCAGCTCGTAACCAGCATGACTGACGTACCCGGCACCGTCATGCATCTGGCAACCCACCACACCTACTTCCGGGCGCTGCGCCTGGTTGAGCAGGCTTTCGATCCAGCCTGGGCTGGACACCTGGCTACGGTCACTCATCAGCACAAGATATTCGCCACGCGCCTCGCTGGCGGCCAGGTTGAGCCGCTCAGCCAGCACCGGTGATGGGCATGCCAGCATTCTGACTCGGCTGCCAAGACTAGCCTCCAGGCGCTGCTCGCCCTGGGTAACCACCAGCACTTCATAACGCGGGTAGCGTGTGCGCTGCTGGATACTCGCCAGGCTGGCACCCAGTACCTGCAGATCATCGCCGCCTACCAGCAGGATGCTCACCAGCGGCGTGCTCGTATGCCGGAAATCAATGTGCAGGTGACCCGCTTCATCCTGCCCCACCTGCCCGCGGTAGCCCAACAGCGACAGATGCCGCTCCAGGGTGGCCCGTGCATCAGGCAGCATGGCTTCGCGTTGATTGCTGGTGATGACCAGGAACTCATCGATATGCGCCAGGCCACCCAAGCCTTGAGTCTCCACTATGCGCAACAGCAGATCGAATTCGAGGGCGCCCCGGCAAGTTTCGCTATAGCCATCGACCTGCAGGACTGCCTCGCGGCGTACTAGCCAATGCGTAGCCATCGCATCCGGGCGGCTGCGCAGCAGATCAAGGTCAGCTCCAGGACGCTGCAACGCAACCAGGCGGCCTTCGCCGTCACGCTGAACTTCGTTGCCACACACTGCCTTCAGGTTGTTGTCCTGCGCCAGCTCCAGTTGCAGACGCAACAGCCCGCTGCCGGCCAACTCATCCCCCGCCTGCAACAGCATCATCCAGTCACTGGGTACCTGCCGGGCCACCTGATTGAGGTGCGATACGCTGTTCTGCGCCGTGACCTTGACAAAGTGCACCGTGTCTCGCGGCGTGGTAATGGCGGGAAGGTTGCCGGCCTTGAGCACGACAATGCGCATGTCACGCAACCCGCTGCTGGCGACGCTATCGAACGTCCGCTGCAACGCTTCGTTGTCATCTGCGAGGTCGAGCACCAACAGCGCCATGCTCACGCCTTTGCCTGCCGCCTGGTGCTGCTGTACCCGCTGCCGGCTGGCATCATCCAAGGTGGCTGCGGCCAATGCGTGCAAGACATGCCCCGAGGGCGTAGCGGCCAGGCGCGCGGCACTATCCGGCGCACCTGCAAGGGCCAGACGCTCGATCCAGGCTTCAAGCTCCTGGCGCGCTTCTTCATCCTCCTCGGTCAACACGTCCAATAGCAACTGGCATACTTGCGGCGCGAACAGGTTGATTGACAGCGCCTGCCAATAGCGGTTACGCAATGTGCTCACATTGTCGTTGCCATGCTGCTGCAGCAGATCGCGCTGCCGAACCCAGGCCCCCTCCACCGCGCGCACATGGGCAGGGCCCGCAGGCCATGCATGCAACAGGAATTCCAACGCCGTCAATTGCTTGAACAGCCCGGCATTGTAATAAGGCAGCTCTACGTACTGGCGCACCTCGAAACTGCGCACAGGCTCATGGACGACGCTCGCCCAGGGTGAGGTGAACAGCAGCGGTGCAGCGCCAGTCAATCCGGTAGTCAGTACGAACTGGCGCAGAATTGCGAACCCGTCGTCGTCGTTGAAACACCCACCCTGCTGCGCATCCCATTGCCGCAAGGCGCGCAGGGTCGGCGCCAGTTCGTCACCGTCCACGGCGTGCTCGGCGCACTCGCTGACAACCATGGTCTGCTCCAAGACCTTGATCGCCCCCTGGCGCAACAGGGCAAAAGACAGGGAGAGCAAGCCGTCTTCACCCTCGACATGGGCCGCCATCTCTGCCAGCGCACTGCGCAACTGCTGCACACGCAGTAACGCACGCCACGGCTGCAACCCGCTCAATGCATGCTGCAGCACCCGCTCACGCAAACCGCCCTCGCCATCCTGATGCGCCGTTTCACCCAACCGGTGATAGCCCACCGTCGCATTGCCCGGACGCATACCGAGTGAGTATCCCTGTACGCCCTGCACCTGCGGGTGGCTCAACAGCCACTGCCGAGCCTGCGACAAAGCATCGTGCAGCAGGAAGTCGCTGTCTTTGGCCAGCACCACGAACGGCGTAGTCACCTGATCGAGGGCCCGCGCCAGCGCTACGTGCAGTGGTTCGCCATTCACCCGGTCGACCCCTACAGGCTGGCAACCAAGCCCACGGATGTGCGCACTTGCGCGCGCACGGTAGTTTTCGTCTGCATTGTGCAGGGCGCCCCCGAGCTCAGTGCCCAGCAGCAGTACACTGGTATCCAGCGACGACAAAGTATTCAGGGTTGCATGTCCAGTCATTGGGTTACCCGATGCTATAAAACCAGTCTTGTCACGGTCACTCGCCAGACGACCTGCCGTGACGCTTCAGTCAGCCAACCACGCGTTGGCCCAGTGCTGCAGATGGCGCTCGTTGAGCACGTAATCACGTAAAACGGTTTCCCGCAGGGCATCACCCTGCCGGTAGCTCGCATCAGGGTCGGCCAGGTGCATCCGAATGGCGTCCAGCCACTCGTGCGATCGATTATGGGTGACCCGTGTGCAAGGCAGATACCCGGCATAGGCCTTGGTATCCGAGCAGATCACCGGGAAGCCGCAGGCCCCGTACTCCAGCAGCCGCAGGTTGCTCTTGCAGTCGTTGAAGAGGTTCTGCTCGAGCGGGGCAAGCGCCAGGTCCAGGTTGAGACTGGCCAGTTTCTGCGGATAGAACGTCATCGGGATGCCCTGGTGAAACTCCTTCACGTAAGGGCGCAGCGGCTCCGGGCACATGCCGAAGAATACCCAGTCGACCTCGTCGGCAAGTGTCTTGATAACCTCCAGCAGCAGCTCCAGATCGCCTCGATGGCTAGTGCCGCCAGCCCATCCCACGCGCGGCCTGGCAGCGGTCTGTCGCTCACTGGCAAGCCCGGTCCACAGCCCGGCAGCGAGCATGTTGGGCACCACCCGGATATCCTGGTGCATACTCGAAAGCGCATCGGCCAGCGGCTCGGTGGAGACGACCAACCGATCACACATCGAGATACCGCGCTCGACGAGGTTACGTATGTCAGCAGCGATGTTGCGGGAGTGGTCGTTGCGCTTGGGCACATCAATGATGTAGTCATCGATCTCGTAGATGTGCCTGGCACTGGACGAGCGCACCAGCCGCTCCATCTCCACCACTGAGCTCGCTTTGCTGCGGTACTGGAACACAACGATGTCCGGCTTCTCGCGCTCGATCTGGATCAACTCCGGTAGCGAGTAATCCACGCGCCCCTGTAGCCAGCCGGCATCTTCCAGTGCCTGGAACGGCTGAGACACACGATAGTGGCCCACGGCGGACGAGTTGACCGGCAACGCCATGACCGACGGCAGGACTCGTTTGATGAACGGGTCCCAGCCCTCGCGCAAGCCGGGGTCCATGGTGAAGCTGGCCATCTTCAAGCTGAGATTGCGATTGTAGGCCGGGTCTCGGGCTATTTTGGCCAGCCAGCGGCTGTAGAAAGCATCCCGGTCTTGATGCGGCTCGCTGACTTGCACCTGGCGATGATGGGCTTGACTGGTCAGGCGCAGCAACATCGCCGCAGGCGTCCAGACCGCGAGGTATCCCTGCTCACCTGCACGCAAGCAGAAATCCGCATCTTGCAGCTCACCCTGCAGCGCTTCGCAGTCGAAACCACCCAAAGCAAACAGAAGTTCGCGACGCACCAGCAGGCACTCCAGCGACAGGGCGCTCCAGTTCTGCACCGTCATCAGTCTGTGCATGTAGCCGCCGCTGTCCGCCGGCATGCCAACGAACGGGCTACCGGCTTCGCCGTGGAGCCCTAGGACCAAACCGGCCTGCAGGATACTGCCAGCCGTATTGCAGAGCTTGGGGCCAACCACGCCGACCTCGGGCCGACGCGCCTGGGCCATGAGTTCGGCCAGCCACTGTGCCTCGAACGCCACGCAGGCGCTTTCAAGCATCAACAGATAGTCACCGCGCGCAGCGGCACTGGCCTCATTGAGCCGCGCCACCCGTCCCTGCGCGGCAACCTCGATCAGCCGCAGTTGGTCGCTGCCCAGGCTGCTCATCGCCTGTAGCCACTGACGCAACTCGGTGGGCGCGTCCGAACCGGCTATCAGCAGCACCTCGAAATTACTGTAGGCGGTATGCTCGAAGAGCGATTCGACACATCGCCGTGCTGCGATCAGGTCGACGCCAACGTCCACCAGTATCGACACGCTGGCCTGCCCTTCATGACGGTAAGCCACCCTGCACAGTGCTTGCCCCACCACCCCTTCGACCTCGGCATCGACCCCCAGACGGCCCAGATGGGCGCGCACCACGCGGGGCGCCTGCGCTACGCAGCGCGGGTCGCTCAACCATTGGGCATAATCCCACTGGCTGTGCACCAGCAGTTCGTCGACGTGCCCGATAACCTGCAAGCCACGGTTTTCTGCGAGACGCCAGAGCAGGTCATGCGGCGCCAACAGGTCGAAATCGTGATCGAACCCGCCTGCTTCGCGCACCGCCTTGCACTCAAAGGCCAGCAAGCGTCCGACGTAGGGCAGGCTGCGCATCAGGTCGAGATTGAAATCCGGTTTGAAGATCGGCGTGGATGGGTTGATGGTGTCGTGCCCACCTTCATCGACATACAGGCACACTCGATTGCCCAGGACCATGCGCTCAGCCATGATCGCCAACGCGTGTGGCACCACGCGGTCACCGGCACGGAGCAGGAAAATCCAGTCGGCGTCTACCGCCCCGGCCAGGCGTGCCTGCAACTGAGCAATGCCATTGCCCTGCAACGGCAGATGGTGGACACCCGGTACCGGGGGGCAGCACATCTGGGCAGGTGCAAGCACCCAGTATTCGGCGGGCGCATAAGATTGCGCTGCGAAACTGTCGAGAGTCGCGCGCAACGCTTGTTCTTCACCTGGCTCGGCCCAGATCACTGGCACGATCCGCGGTTGCGAAGGCCACTGCTCGATACGTTTGGGCAACAACTTGAGTTGTGCCGGGGACAACGCTCGGCATTCCAGCCACTGCGCGTACACTTCTTCGAATGACAGACAGTCGCTACCGACCTGCTGCCGTGCCCGGGCAGCCTGCAAAGCGCTCAAGCCATTGAGGTCGTACTCCTCCCACTGGCTCGTTCGCTCACCCGTGTAGGTGTGCAACGGCACATAGCGCACCCAACCCTTCGCAGGCGCAGGCTCACTGGATCGCGCAGCCAACATGGCCTTGAGCCAGTCGGTTTCGGTGGGATATAGCAGGGTAATGCCGGGGTTATGGCTCAACCGCCCCGCATGCAGGCGCTCCATACTGAGGAAACGATCGAGGTGCCCGAGGTTGCCGCGGCGCATCATGCAAATGTAAAGCGCCATGTCCAACCGAGCAGTGAAACCCTGGCCTTCGAGCACCAGCGACGGCAGAAATTCCTCCACCAGGGCTCGGCGCAGCAGCGCACTGCTGAGCCCGCCGAACAGGTTGGGCGCATGCTGCTCCAACCCCTCAAGCAGGTCGGAGCCCTTGACCACCGCATCATCCGGGCACATCACCATGTTGATCATGCGTGACGGGAGCAGCGTGTCGTCTGCCGAACACAGCATACGCTGGCAGATGGTCAGGCTGACATCCGCATGCGTGTTCATTACGGCCGCCTGCAGGCTTACGCATTCAGTGAACAGCAGGTCGTCATCGCACAGGAACTTGATCAGCTCACCCCGAGCCTGCTCCAGGCACGTCAGCAGGTTGCGAGCAAAACCCAGCGTCTGCGGGTTGCGCAGGTAACGTACAGGCCTGCCGGTATCGTTCACCACTTCATCGACGATGCGCTGGACTTCCTCACCACGGCTATCGTCGCAGACCAGCACTTCACAGTGCGGATAATCCTGGTTGAGGGCGCTGATCAGCGTTCTGCGCAGGAAGTCTGGGTTGAAGGCCGGAATGGCAATGGTGACGAGAGCCGATTGATTCACGATGCGGGACCTGGGAGAGGGTCCGCGCACCGCCCCGGTGGAGCGATGCACGGTGGGTGACACGAGAGGAAAATCAGATGTAGTTGACCAGTGACAGGCTGGAGACCTTGGCATAAGCCTGCAGCGAAGCCTGCAGCATGTTGGTCTGCATTTGCAGGCGCAGCATCACCTCGGCTGGATCACTTTCACGGATCGAGCTCTGCGTCTTGGTGTTCTCGGTGCTCAGCGCCTCGTTGGTTTCCGCTTGAACGTCCAGCGCCTGGCCACGGCCGCCGATGGCACTGACCGACGAGGAAACCTGATTGGTAGCACTGGCGATGTTGCCAATCGCCGAATCCAGCGACGCCAGGAAGTTCTGCCGGGCAACGGGATCGTTGTCGACCGGGCTGGTAAGCGCCTGGCGCAACTGGCTGATGGTATCGAGCACGTTCTGGGTCTGATGGGTATCAACCTTTACCGCGAACGAGTCGCCCGCGTTTGGGGCTGCCGACAATTCAAAACTGACCCCCGCCGCCGTGGCAGTGGTGCCGTTCGGGCCGCCCAGAGCGCCCGAGGCGACCGGACGGCTGTCAGCGGTAACCGGCGAGGCGTACAACTCGAACGTGCTGGTACCGGTGAACTTGAGCACCGCGCCACCGGAGGGGAACGCAGCCTTGTAGGCGTTTTGATCGGTGATGGTCGCACCCGTCACCTGCTCCGACGACGTGTTGCCCGGGCTGCGGGTACCCGAGACTTCATCGGCTTTCGAACTCAGGCTGAAGGTATGACCGGCGATGGCAGCATCTTCATTGCCCTTGTCGCCGTCCTTGAAGGTGATGTCCAGACGCAGGTCGACACCGCGGAAGCTGATCGAGCCGTTGTCGGCAGCAGGGTCGAACTTGCCGCCCTGGCTGGCTTCCAGGGTAACGTCGTTGTTGTTGGCGTCGGTGATCTTGTATTCGGTGCTGCTGATGAACTCGATCTTGTATGGCTCGCCGCTGCGGAAACGGTCGTTGTAGGTCGAGCTGCCCGCAACCTGGCCATTGGACAGGCTGACGCGCCCATCGTCGGTGGCCGGTGCAGTCAGCCTGGTCTCGCTACGGCTGGTGTTGAGCGCCTGTTCGAAAGCGTCATAGCCGGTTTCGTTGGCCGCCAGGCTAAGCATGTCACCGACCTGCAGGTTCAGCTTGCCCTGGTCGCCCTGGTAGCTGTAGGTACCATCGGCGTTCCGCGCGTAAGGCGGGGTATCACCCTTGGACCCCGAGAAGATGTACTTGCCGTTCTCGTCCTTGCTGTTCATCAGCGAGAACAGCTGATCTTCCAGCGAGGCCAGCTCATCGGCGTTGGCCTTGCGATCGGCGTCGGTGAACGTGCCGTTGCCCGAGGCCACCGCCAGTTCGTTGACGCGCTGCAGGATGGTGCCGATCGAGCTCAACGTACTCTCGGCAGTGCCCAACGCATTGCGCACATTGGTGATATTGCCCGAGTACTGCTTCAGCATGTTCTGCTGCTGCTCCAGCTGCAGCAACCGCGCCGCACCCACCGGGTCATCCTTGCCCGACCGCACGCGGATGCCATCGCTGGCCTCCTGCTGGGTCTTCACGGTATTGGCGAAGTTCTTCTGATAGTTGGCGCTGTTGGTGTTGTAGAACTGCGAAGTAGAGATGCGTACGCTCACGATCTACGGCTCCTTAAAGACTGTTGATCAGGGTGGCGAAGGTTTCCTGGGCCGCCTTGATGATCTGCGACGACGCGGTGTAGTACTGCTGGAACTTGATCAGGTTGCCGGTCTCTTCGTCGATCGAAACGCCCGACAAGCCGTTGCGGCTGTCCAGTGCAGAAGTTTGCAAGGCGCTTGTGGCGTCGCTGTCCATCTGCGCCTGGCCGGCCTTGCCGCCGACGTTGGACACCAGCTTGGCGTAGGCATCGGTGATGCTGATGCCCTTGCCGTCGGCCCCGACCTCGACCGTGGCCTTGGTCTGCAGGTCGATGATCGACTGGCCGTTGCGGTTGTCCGCCGAGCCTGCGGCGGTCAGCGCCACGGTGTAGCTGTCGCCGTTCTTCGGAGCGCCGGAAACGCTCATCTCGAAGGTGAAGTTGCCGCCCAGCGAGTTGCCGTTGGCATCGACCATCGGCACCGACAGCTGCAGCTTGTTTTCCTGGCCGGGCACGATGGTGCCGCTGCCAATTTCGGTGCCCTTGGCGTCGTACATCTTGTAGGCCTGGGGCGACGTGGCTTCGTCACCGAACACCAGCTTGACCGGGGTCGAGTACTTCAGGCCATTTTGCAGCTGGGTGCGCTGGGCGGCATCGTAGATGTCCAGCTGCGAGGTCAGCGTCGGCTGGGTGATTACGCCGGTGCCCTTGTTGCCCGAGCCGCTGGTGGCGGTCAGCGGCGACGACAGCGCCAGGCGCTTGGGGTCGGTGAGCACGGTATCGATGCTGGCCGCCGCGTTGCGCGTCGGGGTGATCTTGAAGCTGTCGCCGGCACTCAAGGCACCGCCATTGAGCGACAGGCTGAAACCGTCGATCACCGGTGCCGGGTCGTCGTCGAGGCTGTAGCTACCCATGTCAGTGCCGTCGGGCAGCTTACGCACGGTGTACTGCTTGTCGCTGGTGAAGGTCACCTGGTAGTCGCTGGTGGACAGCTTGCCGGTGTCCTTGATGGTCACATCGAGGTTGCCGGAGCCGGCGCTGTTGCCGGTCTTGGCGATGCTGCGCTGGGCGATGGCGGCGGCACTGTTGATGTCGCCGAACAGCGTGGCGCCGAAGTCACCGTTCTTGTCGATGCCCTGGGCCAGCTGGCTGTTGATCGCATCGGCCACCACCAGGGCCACACGGCCCAGCTCGTTGAGCGCAGGGTCGAGGGTTTCGCTGCGATAGCGGATCAGCCCGCCCAGCTCGCCACCGGTGGCGCTGCTGGTGACGTCCATCTTGGTCGAACCGCGGTTGAGGATCAGGCTCATGCGGGTCGGGTCGGTAGCGCTGGCCTGCACGCCCAGGGTCTGGGTGGTCTTGCCCAGCACCAGTGCCTGGCCGTTTTTCAGGTAGATGTCGTAGTTGCCTTCACGCTCGACCACATCGGTGCCGATCAACGAACTCAGCTGGCGCACCGCGCCGTCGCGCTGGTCGAGCAGGTCGTTGGGCTGGCCGGAAACGGCGCTCACGCGGGAAATCTGTTCGTTGAGGTCGGCGATGGTCTTGGTCAGGCTGTTCACCTGGTCAGCCAGCGACGCCATGTTGCTGTTGATGTTGCTGTTCTGCTGATTGAGCTGCGCCGACAGGGTATTGAAGCGCTTGGCCAGCGACTGGGCGCTGGTCAGCAGCAGCTGGCGCGAGGCGTCCTCGGTCGGCTTGGCGGCGGCATCCTGCATGGCGCTGAAGAAGCTTTGCAGCGCGGCGGTGATGCCGGTGTCGCTGCCGGACAGGGAGGTATCCAGCGGGGTGATCTGATCCAGGTACGAGGAAGCCTCGCTGCTCAGCGAAGTGGTGGTGCGCAACTGGTTCTCGAGGAACGCGTTGTACACCCGGCGCACGTCGGCCAGCGTGGTGCCGCTGCCGATGAAGACCTGGCCGACCTGCTGGCCGCCCTTGGTCTTCTGCACGTTCTGCTGGCGCGAGTAGCTCTCGACGTCGGCGTTGGCGATGTTGTTACCGAGGGTGTACATCCCCGACTGCGCGGCGCCAAGCCCCGACATACCAATATTGATCAGACTCGCCATGGTTCCATGCCCTTAAAGTTTCGTTGTGGTACCGAGCATTGCGTAGCGCTCGTACGACTTCATCTGTCTTGCGATCTGCGAGATCTTGCTGGCGTAATTCGGGTCGGTGGCATACCCGGCCTTCTGCAACTCTTGCACGAACTGTTCTGGTTTATCGGCCGCCTTCACCGCTTCTTGATAGCGGGAATTGTTCTGCAGCAGGCTGACCAGGTCGTGGAAGCTGTCCTGATACGAGTCGTAGGAACGGAACGCCGCGGTCTCCTTGACGAACTGGCCGTCGCGGAATTCGCTGGTGATCGCTCGCGCCGAATCGCCTTCCCAGTTGCCAGAGGCCTTGATGCCGAACAGGTTGTGGCTGCTGCTGCCGTCGCTGTTGCGCATGACCGACTTGCCCCAGCCGGTTTCCAGGGCCGCCTGGGCCACCAGGTAACGCGGGTCGACACCGATGCGCTTGGCCGCCTGTTCGGCCATCGGCAGCATGGTGGCGACGAATTCGTCGCTGTCGCTGAAGGCCTTCTTCGGCGCCAGAGGCGGCTGTGCCACGGCGCGGCCGGTGATGCGCAGGCCGCCCTCGGGTACCGCGAAGCTCTGCGCGACCTGTTGCCCGTCGCGGGCCGGCACGGCGGCGGTATTGGTAGTGGCTGCAGGGTTGGTTGCCGACGGCACGATACCGGCCAGCAGGCGGTCGGTAAGCTTGCCCGGCAAGGCCAGGCGCCGCGAATTGAGCGCGGCGACATCGTTGCGGCTGGCCGACTGAGCGGCATGCACCGGCTCGGCCACCTTGTTGCCCCACAACGCCGGCGCACTGCCCTCGTTGCGCGGGAACGGGCTGGTGTTGGCCGGCGTGCTCTTGTTCTTCGACAGCTGGCGCACCAGCACGTCCTGCAAGCCGATACCCCCGCCCTCGCGGGACATGCTCACGGCCAACTGCTGGTCGTACATGTCGCGGTACTGCTTGACCGTCTGGGTGTTCATCGGGTTGTCGTCGGCCAGCACATCGCTGGCCTTGCGCGAGGCCTTGAGCATCTCGCTGATGAACAGCGACTCGAACTCCTGGGCCACCTTGCGCACGTTGGCGTCGCTGTCGCGGTCACCGTGCTTGAGCGAGCTCAGGCGGTTGAGGTCGGTGTAGGCGCCGCTGTCGGCGGCGCTGGACACCAGGCTTTTCGAGTTCATGGGTGGCGTCCTCAGATCACGATCAGGTCGGCCTGCAAGGCGCCGGCCTGTTTCAGGGCTTCAAGGATCGCCATCAGGTCGCTGGGCGCCGCGCCGACCTGGTTCACCGCGCGGACGATCTCATCCAGCGTGGTGCCCGGGCCGAACTTGAACATCGGCTTGGCTTCCTGTTGCGCGTTGACCCGCGAGCGCGGCACCACGGCGGTCTCGCCATTGGAGAACGGCCCCGGCTGGCTGACGATCGGGTCTTCGGTAATGGTCACGGTCAGGCTGCCGTGGGTCACCGCCGCCGGCGAAACTTTCACGTTCTGGCCGATGACGATGGTGCCGGTGCGCGAGTTGATGATGACCTTGGCCACCGCCTGGCCGGGGTCGATCTCGAGGTTTTCGAGGATCGACAGGTAGTCCACGCGCTGGGTCGGGTCCATCGGCGCACTGACGCGCACCGAACCGCCATCCACGGCCTGGGCGACACCTGGGCCGAGCAGCTCGTTGACCTTGTCGACGATACGCTTGGCCGTGGTGAAGTCGGGGCGATTGAGGTTCAGGGTCAGGCTGTTGCCCTGGTTGAAACCGCTCGGCACGGCACGCTCCACCGACGCGCCACCCGGGATGCGACCGGCCGACGGAACGTTGACGGTGATCTTCGAGCCGTCGCGGCCTTCGGCATCGAAACCGCCGACCACCAGGTTGCCTTGGGCGACCGCGTAGACGTTGCCATCGATACCCTTGAGCGGGGTCATCAGCAGGCTGCCGCCACGCAGGCTCTTGGAGTTACCGATCGACGAAACGGTAATGTCCACCACCTGGCCGGGCTTGGCGAACGCTGGCAGGTCGGCATGCACCGACACCGCGGCGACGTTTTTCAGCTGCACGTTGCCGGAGCCTGCCGGCACCTTGATGCCGAACTGCGACAGCATGTTGTTGAAGGTCTGCAGGGTGAATGGCGTCTGGGTGGTCTGGTCACCCGTGCCATTGAGCCCCACCACCAGGCCGTAACCGATCAACTGGTTGGAGCGCACGCCAGAGATACTGGCGATGTCCTTCAGGCGCTCGGCATGGGCACCGAACGCACAGGACAGAAGCAAGGTTGCGGCAATCAGCTGCCTGACGTTGAACATGTTCATCCGTACTCAGAAAGGCCAAAGCGGGCTGAGGAAGAAGCGATCCAGCCAACCGGGCTGGCTGGCATCGGCGAATGAGCCGGTGCCCGAATAGGTGATGCGCGCATCGGCCACACGGGTGGACGGCACGGTGTTGTCGGTGGCGATATCGTCGGCGCGGATCAGGCCGGCAATGCGCACCAGTTCCTCACCGGTGTTCAACGTGAGCCATTTTTCACCGCGCACGGCGATGATGCCGTTGGGCAGCACCTCTGCAACGGTCACGGTGATCGAGCCGGTCAGGGTGTTGCCCTGGGTGGCCTTGCTGTCACCTTTGGTGGTGCGGTCGCCGCTGTAGCCAGCCTCGAGCGAAAGATCACCGCCGCCGAACGGGTTGTTGGTGTTCGGCGAGGCGCCGAACAGCGAGGTCAGGCCGATGTCTGCCTTGCTGTTCTTCTGGATCTGCGAGCCGGCGTTCTTGCTCGCCGAGGTCTTCTCGTTGAGCGTGATGGTGATGATGTCACCCACCCGAAACGCCTTGCGGTCGCTGTACAGGTTCTGGTCGAAACCGGCCTGGTAGATCGAACCGTTGTTGGCCGCCGCCGGCAGCGGGGTGCGCGGCAATACCGGCGCGTAGTACGGGTCGTTGGGCTTGGCCGTCGGTGCGACGCAACCAGCCAGCAACACCGCCCCCCCCAGGGCGAATACGGACAACAGACGATTCATGACGCTTACCTCACGGTGTAACAAGGGCTAGGGCTTACAGCTGCTGGGTGACGAACGACAGCATCTGGTCGGCGGTGGAGATGACCTTGGAGTTCATCTCGTAGGCGCGCTGCGTGGTGATCATGTTCACCAGCTCTTCCACGGTGCTGACGTTGGAGTTTTCCAGGGTCTGCTGCAGGGTGGTGCCGAAGCCGTTCAGGCCTGGGGTGCCGACCTGTGGCGCGCCGCTGGCGGCGGTTTCCAGGAACAGGTTTTCGCCGATGGCCTGCAGGCCCGCCGGGTTGATGAAGTCAGCGGTCTGGATGTTGCCGATGACCTGTGCCGCCGGGTTGCCGGCAGTGGTGATCGACACGGTGCCGTCCTGGCCGACGGTGAAGGTCTGGGCGTCGTTCGGCACGACGACCGCAGGCTCCAGCGCAAAACCGTTGGCGGTGACGATCTGGCCGTCCGAGTTCAGGTGGAAGGTACCGTCACGGGTGTAGGAAACCGTGCCATCGGGCTGCAGCACCTGGAAGAAGCCACGGCCGTTGACCGCCATGTCCAGCGGGTTTTCGGTGGTCTGCAGGCTGCCCGTCTGGAAGTTCTTCTGGGTGCCGACGATGCGCACACCGGTACCCACCTGAAGGCCCGACGGCAGTTCGCTGTCCTGGGTGGACTGCGCGCCTGGCTGGCGTTTGATCTGGTACAACAGGTCCTGGAATTCGGCGCGATCACGCTTGAAGCCGGTGGTCGAAACGTTGGCCAGGTTGTTGGAAATGACCGTGAGGTTGGTGTCCTGGGCGGACAGGCCGGTTTTAGCGACCCAAAGAGCCGGAAGCATCAGTATTCTCCTCGTGCGCCTGTTTTACGGCACCCGTTCAAGTGTGGTTAGCCGATTTGCAAAACACGCGCCATGGCTTCGTCGCCTTCCTTGGCCGCGTTCATCATCTTCACGTGCAGTTCGAATTGGCGGGACAGCGCCAGCACCGAGGTCATCTCTTCAACGGCGTTGACGTTGCTGCCTTCCAGGAAGCCCGACACCACTTTGACGTTGACGTCGGCCGCCGCTGGCTGGCCGTTGCTGGTGTGGATCAAACCGTCCAGGCCCTTGGTCATGCCTTTGATGTCCGGGTTGACCAGCTTGATGCGGTCGACTTCGGCCATCACCCGCGGGTCTTCACCCATGGAGCGGATACTGATGGTGCCGTCCTCGCCCACTTCGACTTTCTGTTCTGGCGGAATGGCGATAGGGCCGCCATTGCCGATCACCGGCATGCCGTTGCCGGCGCGCAGCACCCCCAGGGCGTCGATGTTCAGGCTGCCGGTGCGCACGTAGGCTTCGCTGCCGTCCGGTGCCTGCACGGCAATGAAGCCCTGGCCGGCGACGGCCACGTCCAGGTCACGCCCGGTCTCGACCATCGGCCCTTCGCTGAAGTCGGTGGCGGGACGCTCGGTCATGGCAAACGCCCGCGACGGAAAGCTGTCGCCGAACACCGGCATCGAGCGCGCCTGCTCCAGGTCGCGCTGAAAGCCATTGGTGGAAATGTTCGCCAGGTTGTTGGCGTGGGCCTTCTGCGCCAGCGCGTTCTGGCTGGCGCCGGTCATGGCCACGTAAAGCATCTTGTCCACAGTCATCCTCCGCTGCACTGGCGATCGCTTGCCGCTCGCCGTTGCTGTGCAGGCAATAAAGCAAGTTCCGAACCAACTTTTGGAAATCGTGAAAAAGCCCGTGATTACGGGCTTTTGCGGGTGAGAGTGGTGAGGGGGACGCCGGTTATCCGGCGCCGGATTGCCGATTGCGGCAAACCTGTACCGGCCGCTTCGCGGGGCAAGCCCGCTCCCACAGGTTTGAGGGCGCAACACAACTCCCTGTGGGCTTGCCCCGCGAAAAGACCGGCACGAGATTCAACGATCCCGGCACCCACCATTGTTGTAAGGCCCGGCAAACCGCTTCCAGCCCTCCCCC
>Ga0256874_1000022_pt1 | contig 23478 bp, 14 predicted proteins | sample MC6MC0417MT_FD_190189 | JGI IMG/M metagenome (GOLD analysis project Ga0256874, IMG submission 190189) | Metatranscriptome of enriched soil aggregate microbial communities from Iowa State University, Ames, United States - MC6-MC0417-MT... | ecosystem: Environmental > Terrestrial > Soil >...
GCGCCACCTTCCACATCCAATCTATTGAGCGGGGTGTCGGTACCCAAGCCTAACTGGCCTTGTACCAGTAAGCTATTAGCAGGTGCCACTTTGGCACCGGCATAATCGCTACCGACCACTGCCCCACCACTGATGTCTAATTTGTTGGTAGGAGCCAGAACACCCACACCCAATTGACCTTCTACCAACAAGCTGTCGGCAGGCGCCGCGGTGGCATTGGCCGCATAGGTTGTACCCACGACAGCCGCACCCTTAACGTCCAGCTTATTGCTGGGCGTATCGGTACCAATACCGATAGCACCTTCAACTATCAAGCCTTGTTCGGGCGCTACCGAGCTACCGGAGAAGCTGCTACCAATGGCCACACCGCCTTCCACGTCTAACTTGTTCAAAGGCGCGTCGGTACCAATACCTACGCTACCTTCTACCAATAAACCATCGGCAGGAGCCACTGAACTACCGGAGTACAGGCTACCGATGGCCGCACCACCTGTCACGTCTAACTTGTTAACGGGTTTAGCGGTACCTAAACCTAAAGAACCTTGCACCAACAAACCATCGGCAGGCGCCACTTCAACGCCGGCGTAATTACCACCGACCGCTGCACCACCCTTAACGTCTAATTTATTAGTAGGCGTTAATACACCTAAGCCTAACTGGCCTTCCACCAGCAAGCTATCGGCAGGCGCCGCGGTGGCGTTAGCCGCATAAGTGTTACCTACTACCGCCGAACCTTTAACGTCTAGCTTGTTGCTGGGTTTATCGGTACCTATACCTACCCTGCCCTCTACCAATAATCCGCTGGTGGGAGCCGCCTTGCTACCGGAATACGTCTTACCTACCGTCAAGCCACCGGCCACATCCAACTTGCTCTGTGGAGTAGTGGTACCCAAACCGACCTGACCTTGGATCAGTAAACCATCGCTGGGGGCCTGCGCTGTACCCGCATAGCCGTTACCGACTACTGCGCCTCCGCTGATGTCTACCTTGTTGACTGGAGCGGGAGTTCCTATACCGACGCTACCCAGCACCAACAAGCCGTCTTGCGGCGCATTATCGTGGCCGGCATAGTGCTCACCGATGGCAACCGCACCTCTAACGTCAAGCTTATTGACCGGGGCATCGAGACCAAGACCTACGTTGCCCTCAACTATCATACCGTCGGCAGGTGAAGTTTTGGTACCGGAGTAAGATGAACCTACCGCCATACCGCCTTCTACGTCTAATTTATTTTGCGGCGTATCGGTGCCAATACCTATTTTACCCTCAACTATTAAACTGTCGGGGGGCGCAATTTTGCTACCGGAGTAGCCGGAACCGATGGCTACGCTGCCTTCTACGTCTAACTTATTGGCAGGCGTGTCGGTACCGATACCAACCTTACCTTCCACCAATACACCGTTGATCGGAGCTACCACACTGTTTGCGAGGTAAGTTAAACCGAACACGGCGCCGCCGCTTACGTCTAAGCGGTTAAGCGGGGCTTTGGTGCCAATACCGATTTGGCCTTGTACAACCATGCTATCGGCGGGTGCTACCGCCGTTCCCGAGTAATCACTACCGACGGCTACACTACCCTTGATGTCTAGTTTGTTAGCGGGTTTGTCAACACCTACACCTATCGCACCTTCGACGATCAAGCCTTGCGCCGGTGCCACCGAACTGCCGGAGAAGGTGCTACCAATAGCCACTCCACCTTCGACGTCCAATTTGTTCACCGGGGTATGGGTGCCTAAGCCCATTGAGCCTTGTACCAATAAACCGTCGGCTGGGGCGACAAAATTGCCCGAGAAGTCTTTACCTATGGCAACCCCACCTTCCACGTCTAGCTTGTTCAAAGGGGTGTCGGTACCTATACCCACACTGCCTTGCACCAACATACCATCTGCTGGAGCCACTTTAGCACCGGCATAGCCACTACCAACGGCCAGATTACCCGTAATGTCCGCCTTGTTTTGTGGCGTCAAGGTACCTAAACCTAATTGACCTTCTACCAGCAAGCCGCTGTCAGGTGCGGCCGTGGCATTGGCCGCATAGTTGCTACCTATCGCAACCGCGCCTTTTACATCTAACTTATTAGTCGGCTGAGTGGTGCCCAAGCCCAATTGACCTTCTACCAGCAAGCTGTCGGCATTAGCCTTGGCGTGACCCGCGTAATGACTACCAACAGCCATGCCACCGGTTACATCTAAGGTATTTTGGGGTGTAATGGTGCCTATACCGACTTGACCTTGTACCAATAAACCATCGGCTGGCGCTTGTTCGGTGCCCGAGAAAGCGCTACCAATGGCCACACCACCCTCTACGTCTAACTTATTTTTGGGCGCAGAAGTACCAATACCTACACTACCTTCTACCAATAGTCCGCTAGCAGGCGCTGCGGCGGCACCGGCATAGGTTTCACCCACGGTTAAGCCACCGGCCACGTCCAACTTACTTTGTGGGGTAGCGGTGCCTAAACCTAACTGACCTTGCACCAACAAACCATCGGTAGGTGCGACTAAGTCACCGGAATAAGCCTTACCGATGGCGACACTGCCTTCTACATCCAATTTATTTTTAGGCGCATCGGTACCAATACCCACACTGCCTTCGATGATCAAACCATCGGTAGGAGCGGATTTGGCCCCTGCGTAATGCGAACCAATCGCAACACTGCCTTTAACGTCGGCGTTGTTTTGAGGATTTAGCGTACCCACCCCGAATTTGCCTTCAACCAACAAGCCGTCGGCAGGTGCGGGCGTGGCATTGGCGGCATAGGTTCTTCCCACTACCGCGGCACCACTAACATCCAATTTATTGGTAGGGGTTGCGGTACCTAAACCTAAGCTGCCCTGCACCAATAAGCCATCGGCCGGAGCGACGACGTCGCCGGAGTAGCTTTTACCGATGGCGGCGCCGCCCTCCACATCCAGTTTATTTTTAGGCGTAGTGGTACCAATACCCACGTTGCCGACGACTAATAAACCGTCCTGGGGCGCCATATCATGACCGGCATAACCCGCGCCTATAACCACTCCACCTTGGATATCCAGCCTATTGACCGGGGTGTCTATGCCAAGACCTAGTTTACCTTCCACAATTAAGCCATCGGCCGGAGCGGTTTTAGTGCCCGAGTAGGATGAACCTATTGCTACACCGCCTTCCACGTCTAATTTATTCTGCGGCGTATCGGTACCGATACCGACTTTACCATCGACTATCAAGCCGTCTGGAGGAGCAATCTTGGTACCGGAGAAATTGGAACCTATCGCCACACCGCCTTCCACGTCTAATTTATTCTGTGGCGTATCGGTACCCAAACCAACCTTACCGTCGACTATCAAACCGTCTGGAGGGGCAAGCTTGGTACCGGAGAAATTGGAACCTATAGCCACGCCGCCTTCTACGTCCAGCTTATTCTGCGGCGTCAGGGTACCGAGACCCACATTGCCTTCTACTAATAAACCATTGGCAGGTGCCACTTGCTGATTACCCGCATACGTTTTACCGATAACGGCATTGCCAGCGACGTCTAAATTATTACTAGGTTTGGTAATACCTACACCGATACTACCTTGCACCAATAAACCATCGGTGGGTGCAGCGCTAACACCTGCATAATCGCTACCCACTACGGCACCGCCTTTTACATCTAGCTTGTTTTGTGGCGCTAGAGTACCTAGACCCAATTTACCTTCTACCAACAGACTATCACTAGGCGCCTGCGTAGTTTCGGCGTACGTGCGTCCGATTACTGCATTGCCCTTAACATCTAATTTATTGGCGGGTTTCAAGGTACCTACACCTATGGCACCTTCTACGGCTAAGCCATTACTAGGCGCTTGATCGGTGTTGGCAGCATAAGTGCTACCAATGGCCACCGCACCTTTGACATCTAATTTATTGGTTGGCGTAGGTACGCCTAAACCTAATTGTCCCTCAACCAACAAGCTACTTTCAGGAGCCTTGTTATTAGCGGCGTAGGTCTTACCCACAACCATTTCACCACTGACATCCAACTTGTTTTTTGGTGCATTGGTGCCTAATCCCAGTTGGCCTTCAACCAGTAAGCTGTCAGAAGAAGCCGTGGCTGTGCTTGAAGCATAGGTATGACCGATGGCGGTAGTACCTGCAACGCCCAATTGATTAGTGGGATTATTGGTTCCTACACCTAGCTTACCTTGCACCAATAAGCCATCGGTTGGAGCGGTTACGCTACCCGCGTAAGTTTGTCCTATGACTGCGGCACCCTTGACGTCCAATCTATTTTTAGCTGCGGACACGCCAATACCGATGTCACTTCCCGTATTGATGCCACCATCAAGCTTTAAGTTTCCATGGGCTTGTATATCACCACCCAGTTGCAATTCGCCGCTAGCCTGTAAGTCGCCACCCAGTTGCAGATCGTTAGGAAGCTGTATATCCCCCGAAGCTTTATCAATAAACAGCTTACTCTCACCGTCGCCGGCACTGATGTTAAAACCTGGCGTTGCACCCTTGGTTTGACTAATTCGCCAGTTTAAATTATCGTTTGAACCCATAAAATCTAACAAATTTTGGTCATCGCCTTGCGCAAGAATTTGCAGGGGTTTGCCGTTATCCGGCCTACGGATACCATCGTCTTTTAAATTGATCGTAGAGTCAATAAGCTCGGCAAAATCATCGCCGGTAGGCTTTTGGTTATTACCAAATTCCGCTTTAAGACTCGCCCTGGTTTTTTCATCTGCTATGTCAGTCATTAGTTAACTCCTGGTTAAGATACAACTGGCAAACTAAGGAAATTCTTAATTTACCCAAAAAAAAAAAAGCCCAACTATCTAGCGATAATTGGGCCATAAAGCTGCTTTATTAAAAGTAATTAGCGATTTCTAGCTTTAATCATCTGGAAACAATATCTGGAATATTTCATGATGTTCCTTAGTGTTTATCTCCTTATTTCCCATTTTTCTAATCTTCATGTGCCCTATGCCTCCCACTTCTTCACTGCTGACCACACCCTCAATATACGGATAACTGATACGGAAATCTTTCTTTACCGTCATCTGGCTAATCTCGCCAAATATTTCTTCGTCATATTCCAACAGTGGCTTACCTTGATACAATGCCTTCAATACTTTATTGGCGGCAGTATCAATGTCACCGGCCGTCGCGTTGTTATTTAGTTTACGCAATAGCCAATTGTTATAGACTTGCTCAAACTCACTCATCTGCTTACGATCAAACCACTGAATATTGATGGCGATATGTGCAGGTGTCTCACGTATGATAGTCTCAGTTAACAATTGCCTGAATTCGGTGTCCTTAAACCGTGGCAACCAAGCAGGAAAAACGAGGCTTATTTGGAAAGAATACGGCTCATATGTCTTTCTAACAAAGGCCCAGTTTAGCTGGGATCCAGGAGCAATTCCGCTTAGCAAGATACTATTAGCATGAGTCTCTTTTACGGTAAACGTATCTTGCTCGGCCTCTACCACCGTGTAGCTTGTAGCCGCCATTCCTTGACCAAAAATGTTGATTTGGTCATTCACCTGTAATTGATTAGCCTTAGAAGTAAGGTTAATACGCACCGAACTACCCTCCTCAGGGAGCTGAACCTCGGGATTAATATTGTTTATTTGCTTACTTTGCGCGGGCTGGAGTTGGTCGATGAACGTTGTGGCATCGGCCCATTGCCAATTTATATTAACCGATACATCTTTTAGCAATAAACTATCTGGATCGGTCTCCAAGACCGTAAAAGTACTGGCCTCGGAATCAACCCGTATAATATTATACACCCGGTACTTGGTACGGTTAGTATAAATAGCCACTTGTGAATCTAGCTGTAACGCCTGGAGGTCGGTGGTCAACGTTACCTCTACCGGCTTTATGTCTATAGGTTGTTTATCGGGACAGTAAATTGCGGTAATAGCATAACTTTGTGGCAACCGAGTGTAATAAAAAGCCGCTCCGACTGGCATATCATAAACCAACGGGGTTTTAATATCGGTTTCCATTATTTTGAAGTGCTGGTCATCTACCCGTTGTGCGACATTATATTCGCGATAAAACTCGGCCTCATCGAAGATAGCAATCTTAACATCCTCACTCAGATGATGGGCAACTTCGGTGGTTACGGTTACCGCAATGGCGTTATCGTTAGCTGAAATAACGATAGGTGGCGATATTCCCGTAATAGATTGGGTAAAGTCTATAACAATATCCGTCAATTCCCAGCTCACTTGTTTAAGATGTGCCGTAGTTAAAGCAGCAATAGCATCCGCCGATTTAGCCTTTATCGTAAATTGACGCGGTGATAGAATCGTCATTACCGCAAGCTCGGCCTGATAGGCAACCGCCGTTAGTTTGATTTTGTCACCTTCTTGTAATTCATGCTCAATTTCGCTATTACAAACTAAATACGTATTATCGTCATAGCTCCAACGGTGGGGTTGACGTGTATCGGCGGTTAACAAACTCTCTCTAAGCACCGGGTCGGTTATTACCACTTTAAAGTCATCGGATCCCGTTTCAACCGCTTGTCCCTCATCCATGACCACCTCAAGTTGAGATAGGATGGTTTGATCGGGTAAAATGAGGTTAATGCGTTCACCGTTATTTAAACCATGCGAGACGGCATGGCAGATCAATTGTTCCGGTGTCGCCGATGGAATAAAATCGCTGACAAGGTTCTGCACCGTAATGCCAACCAGGGTACGCGGATATTTACGCGTACGGTCAAAATTGCTAACCTTACTCCAACCATAACCTTCGGGCTTACTAAGGGCCAGCAACTCAGCCCTTATGCTATCGCTCTCAACGATGATTTTAAAACTATCGGCCGAGCTCTCAACCTCGGTCTGACCAGAGCTACCGGTTGCAGATGCATCCATCACCACCCAAAATGGCGCCGAAAAGGTGTTATCGGGTAAAATAACTTGAACTTGCTCACCATTCTCCAGTCCATGCTGCACCGACTCACAAATAATCTGCTTGTTGTCAATCGAAGAGGGGGCAAACGCGGTAATGGGATTCATGGAACGTTTAGCATAATCCCAACCATAGCCTTCCGTCGTGGTTGCCGCTAATAGCATAGCTTTTAGGCTTTCGTCGTCTAACTCTATCTTAAAGGCATTGGTCGATGTTTCGACTGGTGCAGCGGTGGTACCATCGCTACCTACTTCAGATTCATCTATCAATACAGAGACCGTTTTATTGGGCTGATTGGGTATCATTAAGTCAATTTCTTCTCCGTTAGCCAGGCCATGTTGTAATGAATAACAGATAAGCTGATTATCCACTACAATGGATTGCTTAAAACCGGTGATAGCCCTAGGAAAGCGGGCCAGCCTTGCCTCTTCAACCGGTCTTAATAATATATGCTCAACCAGATGAAAGCCTTCGTCATAACCTAAGGATAATATTTTACGTCGTGCATCCCTTATTCCTAATAGGCCACTAATTCTTCGTTGCAAACCCGCAACATTAGCACTATTCCAAACCGGCTGTTGAGCAATGTAGTTATAGGCCTTAAAGCGATTGCAACTTATGTTGGCATAATCACTTAAATAGTTCTGTTTAATAAGGTTGTAGTCTGCCATTTCCGAATACATCAGTAACTTATTATCGGGAAAGTCTTCGGCAAAACGCGCTAACAGGTGATCCAACAGGCGGCTTTTGCGCTGGAAGCGCTCGGTATCTTGCAAACCTTCCGCTAATTGTTCCAGTACTGTCTGATCATTATCGGCACTTAAAATCTCCGTTATATTAGTAACACCATTGACCGGTTGCGCAAAATAGGTTCTATTTAAATCGGCTAATTGGCCGGGATTAACCGCCAACAGATGCTTGCTGGCTTCTAACTGGGTGAAATAGTTGGCCAAAAGCTGGTCAAATATCAACAAATAAGCCTTTAGCTGCTTAGCCTGTGCCTTACGTTGTTCACTAACCAACTCGGAAAGTCCATTCTGACCAATCCCATAATTATCGGGAAAATCGTTTTGTATAGAGATATAATCACTCAACTCACGATAATCCCCTGGTTGTACCGTTAAATCATAGCCCAATTTTATTTGCTCATCGTCCGCTTCGGAACGCGTCAGAATTAATAACTCGCGCTCAAACTTGGCCAAGTCGATTTCGGTCAGTAGTCGATCGCTTTGCGATAAATGGATATCATTATCGGCCAGGAATTTAGCGGGTAGCTTAAATTTTGGCGAGTTCTTGGGATTAAAAGTAAACGATTCGCCACCCACGGTCTTATTGCTGCTAATGGTTACGTTTTCAACCGCCTGAATATCGTACAAATTTAACAATAGATTGCCGATTAACCTTGCATCTAATATCGGCAAATCTCTAAAACCAACCCTTTGATTATCGCTAATTACATTATAGGTTTGAATCAATTGGTTGAGGGCACGGTAAATTTTAGCTAATACGTAGTGCGGATCAATATGACTTCTGAGCTTAACATTGGCCTGTATGGTGATAATTTCATCGGCCAGCAGATTATCATACTGCTCTTGCAAACTATCCATATCCAAATCGGTGACTATTTGCTTTTTATAAAGTTTAATGTCACTCTTGTCGCTGCCAGTGGTTTCATCTTTTTTAAAAACCAGCTCCTTAGATTTATATTTAGGCGTACTATCGGCATCCAGTTTTAACACCCATCCTTGTTGCTCGGCTAGAGATTTATTGCTTTCTAGCGACAGACTCCTCACGGCGATAACGCCATCGATACTCAACAATAGGCTGTATATATCCGACTTGTACAGTACCTTACGCCTATCAAAATTATTAAGCTCTGTATCATCAATGAAGCCATGTGCTAATACAGGGCCGGTAAAAATATCTGCCGGCATCAAACCGGCCTGCAGACGTTCCTGTAGGCTATAAAAACGAATGGATGGCGAAATAAACTGGTTAAGCACAAGGTAAATACTCGCCCTTACCCTATCGGCATCGGCGTTATCGGCAATATCGATCTCGGCTTTGATAGTAACGGTTTCAGTGGGTAGTACCTCAATAACACTGAAATCTTCACTCAAATTGCGATGGGCATGCAACTTATCCTTAACCACTTGCAAAAGGTTAGGGATATCTTGCTCAATCACATGGTCGTCTTTTTCAATGATTACCCGATAAAGCCCCGTCAGCTCAACCCTCTCCCTATTTTTGGCCGGATTAAAGGCAAGCTGATAAGTTTGACTATCATAATAGAGAGCCGCAAAAGGTAATGGATTGATTTCCAACCAAGCATTTCTCACCCCATCAATATCAATCAGCAATTTACGGTAATCTAAAATAGTAACCGGATTGGTACTGAGTATTTCGCGAGCGGTAAAGAACTGCTGAGCACCAGACACGGCATCATCATCGTTATAAGCAAGCAAATCTTGAATATCAAAAGATAGACGATAGCTCAGATCGGTAATCGCATAGCAAAGCTGCTCTAAGATGGTTATTCCAGGGTCATGTAGATTGTAATCGGTCCAGACATCCCCTGAAAGTTGCTGGATAAGCTCAATACCTTGCTGGCGTAACTCAAGAAAATTCATTCCCGTTAACGCAGGTGTCTCATTAGAAATCGTGATCGGTTCATTCATGCTTAAGGTTCCTAAATGACGGATAGACGTACTGCCCAGCAAATCGTTTATTCATTAGTTGAAATTTTTGCTAGGTCTTGTCTTAACGCGTTAATTTGTTCTTGTTGCTCTTTTATCGCTTCGGTTAAAAACGCGATTAATTTAAAATAAGCAATAGCCTTGTAGCCATCGTCATCGGTATTAACCAATTCAGGAATAACCGCTTCCACTTGTTGCGCAATAAAGCCAAACTGCTTGCCCGACGGCCTCATGGCTTCGGTCCACTCAAAACTGACGCCTTGCAGTTGTAAAACCGTTGCCAAACAACCGGACAAATCTTGTATCTGCGTTTTTAAACGAGCATCTGAGGATGTCGCTGGATCGGCAGTTTTCAGATTGACATAATCAACGATAGCCGACTCCGTCAATAGAGCACTCGCAGATGCAGGCGTAGAAACGGCTGTCTTGATAGCGCCGACAACCGGCGCAGAAACATCCCCAAATTGTAACTGACCCTTCACGGTTAGATTGGCGGCCTGGAAATCTTGCGCCTCGTCGCCTCCAACGAGCGCCCTACCACCTAGGGTGGTATCCACATAGCTTTTAACCGCTTTTTGGGTAGCCAACACCTGGTCGCTGGCCAACGTACCATCTAGCAAATTGGCATTGGTGGAGATTTTGCTAATTTTAGTATTGGTATCCTGGGCAAAACTAAATTTGCCGTTAAGCGTTAAATTATTGGTGGCGAAATCAACATTGCTGTTTCCCGTGAGGTTGGCCTTGGTATCGACGTAACTTTTGACAGCCAGTTGGGTGGCCAAGGTTGTATGATTCGCTCCGCTAAAATTAGGATCAGCGGAGATTTTATTAATCACCGTTGTATCGGCGGTAAATTTAAGCTGATTCTTGATCGCTAAATCGCTGGCGGTAAATGGGACTTGCTCGTCACCCGTTTTATTCGCTTTAGTATCGGCATAAGTTTTAACCGCTTTTTGCGAGGCCAAGGTTGTATCTTTTACGTCGGCGAAACTACCGTCTATAGAGATTTTGTCAATGGCATGTTCAATGCTATTACCAAATAACAGTTGATTATTAACGGTAATATTGATCACCTGGTAGTCTTGTTTTTTTATCAACAAGCCATCAGTTTCTATAAAGTTAGCAACCAAGTTACCTACATTAAAATTAACGTTGCTATCGCCATTTAGATTAGCCTTGAGAGCCAGGCCTGCCTTTATGGCTTGTTCGGTAAGTAACGTCTGTTCATCGGAGGCACTATCCCCCGAAATGGCGCTAGCAATGTTATTAATTTTTACCTTATTGCCATTGGGTACCGTGTCAAACGTAAAATAGCCGTTCACACTTAAATTTTGAGTGGCAAAAGGAACCTGGCTGCTTCCCTGCAGGTTAGCTTTCTTATCGGCATAAGCCATGACCGCCCCTTGCGTAGGCACGACAGAGTTACTGTTGGTTAACTCTGCGCTGTCAAAAGCGGTAACGGTCACCCCATTACCAATGGTTAAGCTGCCTAGCTGCGATTTACCTTGTACTAATAACCCATTTTCTGGTGCGGTTTCTTTTTTATAACCATCGCCTATCACGAGCCCCCTGTTATCTAAATGCAGCTTATCGTCCGCGGTGTTGTAGTAAGAATCGATAAGATCAGCAAAATTTTGCTCGGTAGGTACGGCGTTTTGTTTAAATATATTTTTGAGAAAAACCCTGCTGCGGTTAGCCATTCTATGCTCCTAAGTATATATTCATGACATAAAATAACCACCTTCCTGCCAAGCACTTAGCACCTAAGACTAGGAGCCTTAGACTGCCAATATACTTGGTTAATTTGCTGCAGTATTGTCCAGACTTGTACTAAGCACTTGGCAGGAAGGTGGTCTAAAATTAAATTACATTGTTGGGGCGATATAAAAACTATCTCCGATTTTGAAATAGCCTATACCGGTCGTAGCCACCGTATATTCCTTCTTGGTTCCACTTAACATATCAATCGTATGCGTAGGCGCTGAAACTAAGATAGCCTCCGGCGATAGCGTTTGGGCAAGCCCCGTACTACTGTTAATGGGTTGTAATTGGCCCGACCCATCCGACGAAGGTATATACTGGGTTAAACTTAAACTTGACACATAGTCAACGTAAGGCCGTTGCTCGATAAAACGAATAACCGAGGAACTGTGCAGTACACTGCCAAAATCAATGTCCACCTGTTGCCCATAGGCCCAGGGTGTTAAAAACTGTACCAATTCATCGCTAAGTTGCTTGACATAGCTACCCTGCTCGTATTCTTTATAGAATTTTACGCCAACACGGTAACTTAATTGTTGATAAAGGGGGTTTTTAACTTCTAGCTTGACAAAGGGCGATAAAAAATTGGCCAAATAAGTTTTAATATCTTCTAACAGGTATAAAGGCGCCTTAGGCTGTAAGGCAAAAGTCGGATCCGTATTTACTACCTTTGGAATCACGATTAATACCACCTTGGCCGGATCATAGGCCCCCGATTGAGCTGTTTGTGTGAGGCATTTAACCTTGTAGATCTCGGGAAAATGCTCTAACACCAATCGCTCATAATCCCAACCGGTTAATCCACGTTGCTTGTGTCTTAGGCGTTCACTCACCCTAATGGCAAAGTTGGGATTATCTTCAGCCATCCTCCCTTTGGTAGAAGGGTAAGGTTGGCTAACACTTTTTACCAAGGGATCCGAGTTCACCAAATCCGTGATGGTATTAGCCGCCAATGGTTTACTTAAATGGTCTGGAGCATTCTCTTGGTCTACAAAAGTTGCACTAACTGCCTGAGTACGAATGTCCAGCGTTTTACCAATAGCCACACTATTCTCGTTAATGGTGGCTTTTAACCAATAGAATCCTCCGGTAAATAGTTTGGTGCTGGGTGTGGCATCTGCTGGAATGGCAAAGCGTAAAATACCACTGTCTAATAACCCGTTGGTGGTATCTAGCAATAGATTGCTCTTATCTAACGCCTGCCAGCTGTCGTTTACTAAATAACTCCACTTGATATCGGGTTTAGCCACCGTTGAGCTACCAGAACTCGGTACCATTTGGAATAATAGCGCTAAATTTTGTGGTGGTAGCAAATTGCTAAAACCAAGGAATAAAGCGGCTTCCTCCGTATACCTGGGTAATAATGGATAAAGCTTGGTAGCTACCGCGGCATTAGGATCGAGCACCGTTACATTTGCAATATCGGTTACACCGGTAGGATTAACCTGTATAATCTGTTGTTCGTTCTGTTGAGCTATGGCCTGTAAATTAATGCTGGCATGCGTTTTATAACCCAGGCTAAAGTTCTTTATCTTTGGAGTATAAGCAGGATATACGGTAGCGGGTGAAGTATATTCTCGGCCTGCCACGTTGTCCGGTAAATGAGACCTTGCTATGGCTACCGCTGTATCGTACTTATCTTGGTAAGGCTTACCATCGGTTTTAGCCTTTTCTAGCACAGACGTTGCATCGTTAATACGTTTTTGGGCATCGCTAGCCTTATCGGTAACCGTCTTTAATTTTAGCTTGAGTCCTTGCAAGGGTTGTAGATCATTGCCATTTGCATCAATCCCAATGATAGCCCCATAGTCACTTAGTTCTTTTTCCTTTTGTGCCAGTGGTCCTTGCGCAGCCTCATATTTCCTTGCAAGTTCGGGTAAACTGGCGATTAGGGCGGCTCTATCTGCAATTAATTGATCTAATTCTTCTCTGAGCTGATAGTACCTATTCAAATAAATGGTAGGATACCACCAAACATAACCCTGCCAACGCGGGTCGTTAAAGTAATAGTAGTATACCCAATAAACATTCAGCTCTGCATTTTTTTGCGCAATACTTGTTTCTAACTCGCTTAATTGGCTAGGATAATTTTTATAGGCCATGGTATCCTGCTGAAGCTGGGCCAAACTTCCCCCACCAGAAGCGTTGAGCAAGGCGTTCCTTTTACCATTATAATCGGCTAACTGATTTTGCGTATCAATAACAGCTTGTTTATCCGCGTTGGCCTGATTAATGATTTGAGTTTGCGCGGCTATTATATTTAGATAGGGTTGTAGCTCTATCTTAAGCTGATTGACCTGCTGGTAGTACATCATACTATTGGCATTTTCGCTAACAACCAGGGCGTAAAGCGAATGCATAAAATCTGGATTATTGAGCTCTAATTTAAAATACCGGCTCCAATTCAATAACTCATCATCACTGATATCGATGGGCCTTGCGATATAGCTATCCTCTTCTATCGCAGCATAAGTCTGATTGCGAATATTGCTCAGCCGATCTGGATTTGCCGCGGTTCCCTCAAATAGCTTCTGCGCTTCACCCATTTCATACCACCTATGGTTATCGTAGAGCTTAAGGCTGGCGCTGAAACTATCGTTATTGATTCCTTTGGCGATAAGATCCGGATAATCTTTATACTTTTCTTGAAACACCGCGGTGTCAGAATAAGCCTGATAATAGGTCTTAAAATCATTGGGCAGATCCATCCACTCAATCGTTACGGATAGCTCATCCAGTTTTTTACTGCATAGTTCCTCATTAGCAAAATAAAAACTGTTACCCGCAATGGGTGAAGAACCAAACGGCTGAAATGGACTTTGGCCATCCAACACATTGTTATCGCTACGCAATTCGAGATTCTTTAATGCCTGCACTTCGACCGTAATATCAAGGTTTTCTAGCCACAGATTTTTTAGCAGCTGGTAGTTGGTATCACCCTCATCGTTACGTACCAAAGGTTTCAATAGAAAACGAATCGCAGGATAGGCCACATTCAACTCGGGCGATAGCTCGGCCGAAGGTGCGGCAACTGCTACCTCGGTATTGGGTACGGTCAACTTAAATTCTAAAGTCCCCCTAATATATCCATTATCATCCGTTGTCAATTGCACGGCATTGGTTGCGCTAATGATTGGAGTTAACCACTTATCACCACCACTCATTTCAATGGTGAAAAATTCGGTAAATTTCCCCAGGAAGTTAGGGCTGAACGGTGAGGTAGTTGTAACCACGGTCTCATCCAGGTTCGCGTACAAACAGCTTAAAGTGAGGGTAATGTTCCGCTCGCCGGACTCTAACAACAAGATGGGCGAACTCAACACTAATCCCATGTGAATAGGATATTGCGGCCATGTTTGGGTGAGCTCATCCTTCTCGGTATCTACGCTCACGTCACCAAAAGTATCAAAGCCACTGCTGCTAAACAACACTTTTGCATCTGTGTCGTAGACGGTAAGCGGAACGATACCCGTGATCTTATGCGCGCCCCCTTCAGCGGTGAACTTTTTCACCGCCAGCGTGTTTACTCGCGTCAGCTGCGCTTGACTGGCCAAAAAGTCATTGTCTAGGCTGTAGAACAAATCGTTACCCAAACTATCCTGGCCCGCGGTCAATAAGGTGCCCTTGTTGATCTGGTAAAAGTCAATGTTATCTTCTAAAGTAAAAATAACGTTAACCTGATCTGCGGTAGGTGATTTTGGCTGTAAACTCAAGACATTCTGATAGTAAAAATCCAAATGCCTTTGGGTTAGATCCTGAAACTGTTGCTGGGGATGCTGCAATAACTGCAGAAAGGTTAAGAGTAAGCCGATGTGCGGCTGTGAATAACGGGCTAATTTTTGGGGATATTGCTGAAAGTCGGCTGGGTTTTTTAAATAAGCCACTAGCTCTTGGATATTAAAATCTTGTTGATTAAAAAATCCCGCCCACGTGCCATTCGCTAAATTGTCGTTAGCGTAATAAGTTAACTTAGCCGCATAAGCCTGTACAAACTCTAAAAGCTGTTCAATACTGCGCTCTTCAACTGCAATGTAATTGGCGGCTAGTTTTTGTGAAAGGCGATCGTTTTGACTACTGCCATTGCTCACAGTCGTATTTTTTAGATTCATAGGAGTTCCATTTAACCAATGATTAATTATTGACAACGCACAAAACTGGCTTGCTACCTTAAGTTGCCTTCCACTTCATATTGGTGGTCATAAAATTACCTTTTCCCTTATACTTGGGATTACCATCCGGTACTGGGGGTCCTGGCGGTGCCGGTTGTTTAGCCGGCGAAGTCACCTCAAACTCTGCATCAAACATGCTTCCCACCAGCATCACCGGTTTACTATTTTTGGTTTTCTCCGCCACTTGATCAGAAGCTAGTTTTGAAATTTTTAAGGTACCGACACCGGGAATCACAAAACCACCGGATATATAATTGCAACCCGCCACCTCGACACTGGATTCATCGCCTTCTAGGCAAATTTTTTTGTCCGATAATTTTGGTTTACCACTGGCCTTTAGTTCGCCCGGTTTTACCTCTACTACGGCGGAACCAAAGGCCGGCAAAAATATAGCCTTATCGCCATCCACTAAAATAAAATCAGTCATGGGTAAACCTAACCTTAAAGAGTAGCCTCATTGAGATAGAACGGATAAACCATATTACTGCGGGTATTTGTACTACGAATCATGTAGTTTATGTTGATCAGCAATAGGCCAGGGGTATTGGGATCTTGGTCAATATCGATGACGTCAACGTCTATCCTTGGCTCTTGCTGTATCAAGGCGTTAGTAATTTCCTCTTCAATTTCTCCTAGCAAACTACTATCTATTTCACCAAATACAAAGTCGCTTAAATTGCAGCCAAAATCGGGTTGCATGATGCGCTCGCCCAATTTGGTCGATAAAAGAATGGCCAAGCTCTGCTGTATATCTTCTTCGTCACGGACCATCATGACGGCTTTAGCTATATTGTCGAAAGTAGGTGGAAAAGACCATCCAGTTCCTAGAAAAGACGGTGTATCGGCCATATCAAACTCCAAAATATTATTTATAGATAGAAGAAGCAACGGTAGGGAGATCAAACCATCTGAATATCCGACCCTTCAACGGTAACTTTCCCGCCTTTAATCCTATGCTTACCCTTTGCCTCTGACTTAATGCCACTCTTGGCCGTCTGCAGGATATTTTCGCCTTCGACTTTGATATTTTTCTCAGCTGTCAAGGTAATGCCCTTGTTAATTTTAATAAATTCCTTCTTAACCTTGGCTTCTAAGGACTCACCGTCTTTGATATTAAGCGCAGTTTCTTTAGAGGTGGTCAGTGCAAAGGTTTTTTCCTTGCTATCGAACAGCCAACCCGTCTCGTCTTTCTTTAACACAACGGCTTTTTGGTTGTTTTCTGCCGATAAAGTTAATGGCATTTTATTTTTAGGATTGTACATGGATCCTAAAATGACGGGATGACGCGGATCATCGTTAAAAAAACCTAAGATGACCTCATCTCCCTTTTCCGGAATAAAAAACCAGCCGGCTTCATTAGTGGCATAAGGCGTGGCCAGTCTGGCAAAAAATACCCTTTTAGCGGCCGTTCCACCTGGCGAATCGGTATAGGAAGGAATGCTAACCGCAATACGGAATTTCTTATTAGGATCGGCTTTAAAGGCCTCTACCACTCCAATTTGTAAGCCGTTGACACCCGGCAACAGGCCGCCCGCAAGTACATCGTTTACCTGGTGTTTCTCATAGTTCCATGTGGCCGAGCAACCAAATTGAATCTCAACTTTCCATCCTTGTAGGGAGAAGTGATGAGATACGGCGCTTACCAGCTGTTTACCATTAAAATACTTGCTGGTGCCGCCCAGCTTAATAGTATCACCCGGCTTTAACTTGCGCGTCTTATCTAAGCTATCGGAAGTATAGCCTGGCACCATTAGTCGTCCTTTAAAAAGCGACAGCCGATTTTTCTGCATTTTAGCATTTGCCCAGGCCTGTATTTCGCTGGGCTCTAAATCGGTATAGCTAGTTAACTGATAGGTATCTGCGTTTAGCTTTTTCGCGGCGGCCACCGCAGATTTTGTATCCTGTGGTAGGGAAAAAACCGTGGCCTTAGCCGGTTTGGCTGCCGCTTGTTTGGTCACATCCCAACTCAACGCTTCCACCTTATTTAGCTGTTGGTGAATATCCGCTTGCAGCTCAAATTCATCGATAACACTAGCACCGTAGTTATACGTTGACACCACGGTACCAACTTCCGGTTTAATAAACTTGAATTGACCCCGATTGGCGATGACCCACAAACCATTAGCTTCTGCTCGCGCTAGGATAAAATCCCAATCGGTAGCATTATATTGAATCATCTGCTCATGTTTGACTGCCGCCCGGTCTATTTTGGTCACACCTAACTTGGCATAGCGCTTTATTACTGCCTTTATAATCTCTTGGTCGGTTTTTTTCTGATAAGCAAAGGTCTTACGCATGGTGGTCATAAAGACGGCCGGATCTTTTAAATCGACAACCAAAAACGTATCCTTGCCCCTCTTTTTAAGACTGTGTTTCACGACCACGCCTTTAAAAACACTGCTGATAGTCTCAGGTTTAGACGTATCTTTGATCAGAATTTCTATCTCTTTGCCTAAATCAAAATCCCCTTTATCACTATAGGCGAAGTTTTGTTTAGCCCAGCTGCCATCCTGTAGTATAATCCTAGCGTGTGGAATCTTATTAACCGCTAAAGTCGTATCCACCGATACCACTTTATACTCCATGCTAAGAGCCTTACCATTGCTTTTAATAGTAACTTCAGCGTAACCTGCCATAATTTTTTACTGCTCTATGGGTGGAAAAACTAACTTTTGGCCTACCTGCAGGCGACGAAAGTTATTTAATTTATTGACCCTAGCCACTTCCAAGTAGTAGCGACTGTCTTCGTATGTTTCATACGTTTTTAACGGTAAATTCTCATGGCTATTGACCAATTTGATATGGGTGAGATCGGGCGAGTTGAGTTTCCATTTTTTGAGCGCTTCGCTACGAATCCTATGCTCTACAAACGTAACGTGCAGTCTAGCACGTAAAGGATCACCGTTTTTGTCAAACAATTCGTAATCAACCCTTGCCGACTTTAGCCGCCCTTTAAATGACAAGCTCTTGCCCCACGTCACCTGTACCGCATTGGGTTCATGCTTGTTGCCATTTAGTTCGAACGCAATCTTAAGGAACTGATCCAGCTGTTGTTTAACCGTTTTGGTACCAAAAATTTTAGCCAAACCAATTTGATCGACTCCGGTACCATCCAGAATAAGTTCTAGCGATAAGTTTGGATTAATTCTTTCACTAAACTGTGATTCACTCTTATTGGAAGGGCCCGAACATTGATAACCAATTTCATAATCGAGTGAGTATTTACTAGGATTAAACAAACACTTAAATTTGTCACCTCTGATGGTGTTACCTTTGCTTGGATCAAGGGGTGTAATCGTTAGTTTTTCTAACTTAATCAATTTGTCTAACATAATACCTCTCAGCGTTCTTGGGCTCGTTCTAAGATGTCCAAAACTTGTTCAACACAGGTGGCGACAATGCGCTCCATATCGTCGGCTGCGCCGCTGGCCCGAGCCTGATTATCATTCTTATCCGGCTTGCAACTTGTTTGCTCACCAACATTGAAACGCATAACCAACTCTTTAACTTCAATTGGCATGGCTATATCCTGACAGATTGAAACCTTGCATAGGCAAGTTTAAGGGTATCGATAATGATACTATTACTCGTAGCGTCTAAATCGGAAACCGACCATTCCACAGGATAGGCTCTTTCAAATAGCCAACCCATAATAGGTATGTCGTTTTCATTGAGTGACGTAATCAATATATTGCTAGGCGCAAATTTAAATAACGTCATAGCAGCGTTAAATTCTATGTTAAGAGGAGAACCTACTACAGCCCCTCGTTCTAATACCAATTCACCGTAGTCAATACCTGTCGGAAGTTTATGCTTATACAAATTTTGTCCACCCTCGGTAATAGACTCCGTATTCACCTTAGCGGATAATCCAGATACCTTCTGAAACCGAATATCCACCGGATTAGGTATAGCACCGCCGGCAAAGAAAATAACTGCAAAGCGGTAACTAACCGGTGGCACATCAGTTAAAGAAGGCATATGGATCTCCTTTTATTATTATTATTAGGCGTATTGAATTGTTATTTTATCCGCCATAAGCTCCAATGATTCGATGGCCACATCGTTGGCTTTTGCATCGAAAGAAGGAGCCGATAACTTGGATGGAAAAGCGTTAAACACCTTCCAGGTCACGATGGGAGTAGCACCCGTTTCATCGGTTAAACTGATGGTAATGTCTTTCTTATCCACCTGATTTAAGCTGATGCTGTTTAACCATGTATAAAATTGGCTGCCAGCCTTTACAATGCCACGCTTCATGGTCAGTTTAATATCTACGGGTTGGCCAGGCATACGCTTGACTCCCAAACCATCCTTATAAACAATTGTTTCTACCCCTATTTCCAGGCCAGATACCTCAGAAAAAGCAATAGCTTCACCACCAAAGTCTACCGTATAGCGATACACTGGAATGGGATAGGTAGTCGCAATATCTTGAGCTGTTGTTGCCATAGTTTTGATTCCTTACAATATTAATAGGCTATTAGGACTCTTGTAGCTTATGCGAAAAACGCAGCGTAATGAATTCGGCTGGACGCACGGCGGCGATACCTATTTCAATAATCAAGCGCCCTTCTAGAATGTCTTGTGTGGTCATGGATTTACCTAAACCAACGTTGACGAAAAAAGCTTGTTCTGGTGTGCTACCGGCTAAGGCACCACGCTGCCATAAGTTAGTTAAAAAGCTCTCAATTAAGGTACTGAGCTTTAACCAAGTCAAAGCGGTATTAGCCTCGAAAACGGCATAAGCGGTTGCCTTACGCAGAGATTCTTCAATTAAAATAAATAATCTACGTACGGAAACATAACGCCATTCATTATCGTTACCCGCCAATGTACGAGCACCCCAAATTAAAGTACCTTTACCGGTAAAGCTACGTATAACATTGACAGACTTACCTGCAGAACTATCCACATTAAGGTCATCTTGTTGGTCATCGCTTATCTTGATAGTAGGTGAAATTACCGAAGCTAAACTAACATTAGCAGGCGCTTTCCACACTCCGCGATTATTATCAACCGAGGCATAAGCACCGGCGATGGCCGAGCTAGGTGCAAGTTCGACTCTAACGGTGTCCAAATAGGCTTTTATTTGATTGTATAGGCCTGTTCTGGTACTGCTCATAGAATTGAGCTTGAAGCTTTCAGGAGCTGCATCTCCCTTTGTTTCATTAATGGTAACGCCTGTTTCTTTATAATTATAAGTAAGAATAGTCAACAGATTGGGATAATAAACCGCACCGTATTTTAGATTCTCTGTACCAACCGCATTGTCTCTGAACTCGGCTGCATCATTTACCGTGGATCGGATATCCAACTCTTTTACTGACGCGTTAATAACATCAAAGATAGCAAAGCGATCGCCCAACGAACTACATTGCCTTAAAGCAGCGGTTGCATAAGAGTTATACTCTGGGCTGGGTAAATTTACCGCGTCTGGACAAACAATTAAGGTTGGTTCATCTTCTAACGCGATAATATCAAGTCCAGCTTTTATATCAGCGAGTTTAACTGCCGTAGCTGGCGCTTCACTGTCATCTCCGTAAGTGCCTACCGATACGATATAGCAACTACCGCCACCGTTATCAAAAAACATTCTTAAACTGTAGTGCATAAAAAACTTTAAAGTTTCTGGAGTAGCGCTAGTAATGGTACTAATGTTTGTGTTTGCATCGGTATTTACCTCAACTGCAAAAGGAACTGTCGCAGCGCTACCAAAAATGTTTTCATATTCCAGCATAGTGCTAACACGTACAGATTTCTTTAATACACTGGTATTGCCTTGTAAGGCTTTTTCGGTGTATCCTATGAAAACTGGGATGGCGGTAGAAACTTCTGCTACTGATGGTGGTAAGGTGGATACTTCTTCAACATACACACCAGGGGTTTTGCGTGTTAATGCCATAGTTCGTCCTCTAAATTATGTGCCCAAAATTAAGTTTATGTTTACGTTGTTATATTGCTAATGGTTCAACTTATAAAACCCTCCTCTTCTCTACTTGGAAGAATAAAATATGACCAGTGCCTATATAACAAGCACCGCTCAAAGCGCTTATGTCTGTAAAAACATGGCTTTACAGACTAAGCTATAAATTAGTTTTGGCTTAACTGGATTTGCAGTATTAACTACGTTGCCTAGTAAATTTTCAATTTAAAAGGCATTCAATTAAGATATTCTTTTTCTTTAAAATAAAAAGTTGCTAAATAATTTCTATCATCTAAAGTTTGTAAGCTTTGATTTGCCTCAAGATAATGCTTATCCATATAATCTAATTCGTCTTCTGCATACAGCTTGATAAAATTTACCGGTACTACTTTTTTTTTGCCAACCTTAGCCATTTTTACTCCTATAAACACACATCAAGCAAACCGTTAGCTTAATATCTCAATTTTTTAGCAAACCTCGTTTAATTAAATGGCACCACAGGCTTGGTTCCAGATAAACCTTTCACTTGCCAAAATTAGCTATCAATCATAGAAAGAGGATTTTTATATTGAACGATTTGACGGTTATTGATAACCAAGCTGTCGCTTGCACCAATAACTAATCAATTTAAGGAAGTTTTTATTACTTAAACAACGTTGCTTTCTTTTGAGTAACCGCTCTAGTGAGGTCTTGTTAAGACCAGAATTCTTAGCTAGAGTAGCGATATTATCACCTCGCGCCAATAAATCATTAACGTAGAACAAAATTGAAGAATGATTAGCTTCGACGTGCATGAATCCTCCTTATTACCTGCTATAGGGGACTGATTTTTCCCCTATATACCACCGCTTCATCATCTATATTAAACACTATTTGTTAAGAATAATTATTGTGATAACTTACAGATGAGGTTGAGTGATAATGTCGTAGCGTCAATAAACGTCCTGATAACCAAGCTTTTGCCATTTTCAGATAAAGCTTAAATTGAGCAAGCGATACGGATAATAATTTAGCTTTACTAGCCTGTGTATTATTTTTAATATATTCTACTCTTATTGCTTTCGCTAGTTCCTCATTATAGGAAGACATTTCTCTGATTAACACCTCAATTTCTTCCGCGGCAGGATGATTAAGCTCTCTTTTGTAACCCGAACTTTTTGATAAATACCCGCCTTCATCGAGTAACCTGCCTTCAATTGAGCGTTTTGGGTAACCTAAACCATAATCGATATTTCTAGCATACCAATTAGCCCACTCCTTTAATCTATGTTCCACATAGCAATCCACATTATTAGCCATATCTCCTCCTATTGTTAGCTATATTTAGTTACTTAACCGGGTCCCGAGCGAATTCACATCAGCTATTATCAAATTTGTTCCATAAAATGTTAGGCCAGCACAGACTGTGGCCCATAGGGAATTAATCTAGATTTTATTAATTAAATATGCGATATACGTAATAGCTTAAATGATGTTTTAGAAGAAATTGCAAGAAAAATATTAAAATAAATACCCGCAAAACTTACAGGCGCAGAAAACCTATTGTACAAATATACTATCAAAATCAGCTAGCTAATGCAAGTGATTTATTAAATTCCGCGCAAAATAATAAAAATAGGAGGAAAACCGCTTAGTCTGACTCAGCTGCAAACACGCCGTTAATACTTCCCTGTAAGCTCCTGTTTTCTCCTTAAAAACAGAGTTTGCAGCTGAGTCAGACCAAGCCACTCGCTATGCCATTCCTAATTATTTTCATATATAATTCACGCGATACTCAACTTTTTTTCTAAAAACCGGCTGGTGCTAGGGCGAGGACTCCATCGCGCGTAGTTTACGAGTACGATGGAGCGCCTTAAGCGACAGGACCCAAGTCCTTTTTAAAAAAGTTGAGCCTCGCGTATCATTATGAAAATTCTAGCGGAATTAACTAGAGAATTTATTCCTTTAGTACTCAGCCAAACCCAATCAGAATTAAAATAACATTGAAATTAGCACATAAAAAAAGCCCCTGCATGGGTCATGCAGGGGCTTTATA
>Ga0256874_1000027_pt1 | contig 22531 bp, 9 predicted proteins | sample MC6MC0417MT_FD_190189 | JGI IMG/M metagenome (GOLD analysis project Ga0256874, IMG submission 190189) | Metatranscriptome of enriched soil aggregate microbial communities from Iowa State University, Ames, United States - MC6-MC0417-MT... | ecosystem: Environmental > Terrestrial > Soil >...
CTCCAGCGTCAGCCGGCTATCACCCACCAGGCCGATTTCGACGGGATAGCGCAGACTGAGCTTGCGCCCGTCGAGGTCGATCTGCACCGCGCGCGCCTGGCCTTCCTGGGGCAGGAATTCCGCATACGGGAACGACGTCCCCACCATCAGTAGCGTGTCGCACTCGTTCATCATGTCCCAGCTGGGCTGCGTGCCCAGCAGGCCGATGGCGCCCGTCACGTAAGGCAGGCTGTCCGGCAGCACGGCCTTGCCGAGCAGCGCCTTGGCCACGCCCGCGCCCAGCAGTTCGGCGACCTGGCTGACCTGCTCGCCCGCCTGCAGCGCGCCGGCCCCGACCAGGATCGCCACCTTTTCGCCGCGATTCAGGATGTCGGCGACGTTGCGCAGCGCGTCCGGCCCCGGCACGGCGGCGTGGGATGTGATGCCGATGCCCGTGTGCACCGTGCCGTGCTCGCGCGGCGGCACCGGCACGGCCGGCAGATCCTGCACGTCGTTCGGAAAGATGACGCAGGTGACGCTGCGGCGCTCCAGGGCGATGCGCATGGCGCGATCCACCATGTGACGCGCCTGCTCGGCGGTCGTCGCCATCTGCACATAGTCGTGCGCCACATCCTTGAACAGGCTGATCAGGTCGACCTCCTGCTGGTAGTCGCCGCCCAGTGCGCTGCGCGCCTGCTGCCCGACCAGCGCGACTACCGGCTGGTGATCCAGCTTGGCGTCGTACAGACCATTGAGCAGGTGGATGGCGCCCGGCCCTGACGTCGCCAGGCACACCCCCACCTGACCGGTGAACTTTGCGTGCGCGCAGGCCATGAATGCCGCGCTTTCCTCGTGACGGGCCTGTATGAATTCCAGCGGCTCCTCGGTGCGGCCGAAGGCGCCGATGAGCCCGTTGATGCCATCGCCGGGGTAACCGTACACCTTGCGCACCCCCCATTGCGACAGCCGCTTCAACACGAAGTCCGACACTGTTTCCATACATTTCTCCCGGCGGTCGTCGTTGAAAGCGACTGCATTCAGCAACCGCCGTTCCTGGCCCCGATGGGAATTTGGGAGGGCGTGCGCAGCTAAAAATTACAAAGCGCTCGGGCGATAAGCGTTGCGCGCGCCGCCTGTCCATCATTTGGATGACAGGTATTTCTGCTGCATTGCGCAATTTTTAGTGCGGGCCATGGTTTGGGCACAGCGCTTGCGTAAGGAGAGGCCTCGGCGTAATCGCGATCGAGTCGCAACTGTCTCGACCGGCCTATCAACTGGAGCAAGCATGGCAAAGACGAGAATCCTGATCGTGGCGGGAGAAGCTTTCCCTCTGGCCAAAACAGGCGGCCTGGGAGATGCGATAACGGGGATGGCGCGCGCGCTGATCGAGGCGCGAATGCCCCTGAGCGTGATGTTGCCCGGGTATCGGGGCGTCAAAGCCAAGCTGAACCGCGTCCGCCAGGTTGCCACGCTGCAGGACCTGCCGGGCGGCCCGGCCGCGCTGCTGGAAGGCAAGTGCCCGCAGTCCGGCATCGACTACCTGATTCTGGAAAACGATGCGCTGTATGACCGCGGCGGCCTGTATGTCGACGAGCACGGCAAGGAACATCCGGACAATGGACTGCGCTATGCGGCCCTGGCGCACGCTGCCGTGCGCGTGGCGGCCGGCCTGCCGGGCGTCATGCGCCCCACACTGGTGCACGCGCACGATTGGCACGCCGGTCTGGTGCCGCTGCTGCTGCGCGCCGCAGACCTGCCGGACGTCAAAAGCGTGATGACCATTCACAACCTCGCGTTCCAGGGCCTGTTCCCGATGGCCCACGCGGACGAATTCGGGGTGCCGGAATGGGCCCGCAACGATGACGGGGCGCAGGCCTGGGGCCAGCTCAATTTCCTGAAGGCTGGCATCCGCTACGCCGACCGCGTGACGACGGTCAGCCACACGTACGCCCGCGAGATCATGACCCCCGCATTCGGGTGCGGCCTGGACGAGCTGTTGCGCAGCCGTGCGGACGACCTGTTGCCGATTCCGAACGGCATCGACGACGTGCTGTGGAATCCTGCGCGTGATCCGTACCTGCGCAGCCATCGCTATTCCGTCCGCGACCTGACCAACAAGATCCACTGCAAGGCCGCGCTGCAGCGCGAATTCGGCTTGCGCCCGGATCCGGGCGCGACGCTGATGGGCATGGGCAACCGCCTGACCGAACAGAAAATGGCAGACGTCGCGGTGCATGCGCTGCCGGAAGCGCTGGACCGCCACCCCAACCTGCAGATTGCAATCCTGGGCCAGGGTGACCATCGGCTTGAAGAAGCGTTGCAGGACATCGCCCGGCGCTACCCGGGGCGCTGCAGCACCCACATCGGCTACGACGAGGGCATCGCCCATCGCCTGCACGCGGGGTCCGACATCTTGCTGCACGCCAGCCGCTTCGAGCCTTTCGGCCTGACGCCGCTCTACGCCATGCGCTATGGCACGCTGCCCATCGGGTCGCGCGTTGGCGGCATGGCCGACACCATTCAGGACCCGGGCCCGCGCGCGCCGCTCTCGGCCATGTCATCGGCCACCGGCCTGCTCTTCGAAGGCGACACGCCGCAGGCGATGAGCGCCGCCATCGAGCGCGCAATCGATCTGCGCGCCCACGGCATTCTGTGGCGGCTGATGCAGCGCAACGCGATGAACACCGACTTCGGCTGGCGCGCCGCCGTCAGCCTGTACGCCAGCCTGTACCGGTCGCTGGTCGAGCCGAACTACCGCGATGCGGCGCCCGCCCCTGCCTTGCAGCCGGCCAGCGTTTCCGCCGTCAACCGCCGCCAGCCGCGCACAGGTAGCGCCATGCCAGCCGCCATCTAAGGAGCGACACCGGTGTCCCATCCCGCCGTCCCCGCGCCGTCCCGCGCCCCGATACGTCTTTATCACGCCCGCAACGGCCTGCCGGACGGCGAAGCCGCCGTCCAGGCGCTGAGCAAACGGCTTGCCCAACGCGGCTTCAACGCCGTGCTGGTGCCGGCCCCCTGGCTGACTGGGCCGCAGCCGGGTTCGCTGGCCGCGCAGGACGCCGACACGGCGATGCGGGATGGGCAGGCAACGCCGATCATCGAGTGGTACACGCAGGCCTCGGCGCAATTGTCGGCGCATGGATTGGCGCTGTTCGTGGATGTGATTCTGGACCGCAGCGCGCGCAATGCCGTGGCGGCAACCGCCGCGCCGGGCTGGTACCGCTCGCTGCACGAAGAACCCGCGCGCGATCCGCGGCTGACGCAGGAAGAGCGGGGGGTGCTGCATTTGCCCGAAGGCGCCCTGCCCCCCGGATTTCTGACCGCGTGGACGGAACGTCTGCTGGGCTGGGCCCGTAGCGGCGTGAAAGGGCTGGTTTTCCAGGCGCCCCACCGCTTGCCGGCAGAGGCTTGGCGTGAGTTGGGCGGCGCGCTGCGTGCACAGAATCCCGACGTGCGGCTGCTGGCGTGGACACCCGGTCTGTCGCCCGCGGATCTGGCGGCCTTGCGCGACGCGTCGTTCGACGCGGCGTTCTCGTCGCTGCCGTGGTGGGACTTCAAGTCTTCATGGCTGGCCGAAGAAGACGCGCGGCTGCGCGCCATCGGCGAGGTCATCGCGGCGCCGCCGCAGTCCGGTGCGCTGCGCCCAACGGAGGACGGCAGACGCGCCATCTGGAGCGCGGCCGTCACCGGCGATGGCTTGATGCTGACGGACGAGGACGAACGGCGGCTGCCGGATGTGGAAACGGTGAACGCCTGGTTTGCCGGACCGCGGCTGAAGGGGCCACTGTGCATGCTGGGCGGCCGCGATGGCAGTTGCACGGCGCTGCTGCGCGACGCGGGCGACGGCGCCACGCTGGCGCTGGCGATCAACCCCTCGGCCACCCAGGATGCGGCGATGGACTGGGACGCGCTGGCGCCTATGCTGCCGCCGGCAGATCTCGTGCCGTTCACCCCGCCCACCGGTCTGCAGAATCAGGCCAACGATCTGGCGGGCGGCGAGTGCGCGATGCTGATGTTCCAGCCGACGCAGCCGGTGCGCGACGCCGTGCGCCATCACCGCACCCGGGCCGATGATCTGGCCAACCAGCGCGTCGCGCTGGAGAACATCAGTCCGGCCGTCGATGGCGGGGCCTATCCCGTCAAGACCATTCCGCACGCGCGCATCGTCGTGCAGGCCGACATTTTCATGGACGGCCACGATCAGCTGGCCGCTGAAGTGCGCTGGCGCGCCAAGGACGAGGCCAGTTGGCACACCGTGCCCATGACGCGCGGCCTGAACGACCGCTGGGAGGCCGCCTTCCGGCCGCGCCGCATCGGCGCGCATGAATTCGTCGTCGCCGCCTGGTTCGACGCGTGGCACACATTCACGCATGACATCGAGGTCAAGCACCAGGCCGGCCGCGACCTGAGCCTGGAAGTGCACGAGGGCCTGGCGCTGCTGCGGGATGCCCTGGCGCGGGCGCAGGCGGGCTCACCCGCCGGCGCTGACGCAGAGCCGGTGCGCGAGGCGCTGGCCGCCTTTGCGGACGCCGACCTGGGCAACCCCGTTCCGCCGACGGCCGAGCAAGTCGCCGTGCTGCTCGATCCCGCGCTGGCGCGGGCGATGCACGGACTGGACGACCATCCGTTTGAAGCCGTCACCGCCATTGCCTACCCGGTCTGGGTGGACCGCGTCCATGCTTGCCATTCAAGCTGGTACGAGCTGTTTCCGCGATCGCAAGCCGCCGAACCCGGGCGCCACGGCACCTTCGACGACGTGATCGCGCGGCTGCCCGACGTGCGCGAGATGGGCTTCGACGTGCTGTACATGCCGCCCATCCATCCGATCGGCCAGCGCAACCGCAAGGGGCGCAACAACAGCCTGCGCGCCGAGCCCGGCGACGTGGGCAGTCCTTACGCCATCGGCGCGCAAAGTGGCGGGCACGACGCGATCGAGCCCGCGCTGGGTACGCTCACGGAGTTCCTGAACCTGGTGGATGCCGCCGCGCAGCACGGCATGGAGATCGCGCTGGACTTTGCCATCCAATGCTCGCCGGACCACCCGTGGCTGGCCCAGCATCCGGACTGGTTCTCGTGGCGGCCCGACGGATCGCTGCGCTACGCCGAGAATCCGCCCAAAAAGTACGAGGACATTGTCAACGTGTCCTTCTATGGCGGGCAGAATCGCCGCGGACGCAAGCTGGGCCTGTGGCGCGCGCTGCGCGACGTGGTGCTGTTCTGGGTGAACCATGGCGTTCGCATCTTCCGCGTCGACAATCCCCACACCAAGCCGCTGCCGTTCTGGCAGTGGCTGATCTGCGAGGTCCAGGCCAAGCACCCGGACGTCATCTTTCTGTCCGAGGCCTTCACGCGCCCGAAGATGATGTACCGCCTGGCGAAGATCGGCTTCACGCAGTCGTACACCTACTTCACGTGGCGCAACGAGCGGGCCGAACTGGAAGCCTATCTGCAGGAGATCTCGTCGCCGCCCGCGGCCGACTTCTTCCGGCCGCATTTCTTTGTGAACACGCCGGACATCAACCCGTTCTTCCTGCAGACCTCGGGACGCCCGGGCTTTCTGATCCGCTCGGCGCTGGCCGCGCTGGGGTCGGGCCTGTGGGGCGTCTACAGCGGCTTCGAGCTTTGCGAAGGCGCGGCGCTGCCGGGCAAGGAAGAGTATCTGGACTCCGAAAAATACGAACTGCGCCAACGCGACTGGCACGCGCCGGGCAACATCCGCGCCGAAATCACACGCCTGAACCAGATCCGCCGCGCCAATCCGGCGTTGCAGACGCATCGCGGCCTGACGCTGACCACCAGCACCAACAACCGTGTGCTCGCGTTCTACAAGTCCACGCCGGGCCACGGCAACGTGGTGCTGGCCGTCATCAGCCTGGATCCGTTCCAGGCGCAGCAGACGCGGGTCGAGGCGCCGTTCTGGCTGTTCGGCGAGGCCGATGCCGGCCAGCTGTCCGCCGAAGACCTGCTGACTGAAACCCGCGAGACCTGGCACGAGAAGCACCGCACGCTGACGCTGACCCCCGACCAACCTTATCGCGTGTGGCGGCTTTCGCTGCACGGATGAAGCCCGCGCCCAACGCCATGATGAGTAAATCCCAACCCATTCAGGACGATCCCCTCTGGTACAAGGACGCCGTCATCTACCAGTTGCACGTCAAATCCTTTTTTGACTCGAACGGCGACGGCGTCGGCGACCTGCCAGGCCTGATCTCCAAGCTGGACTACATCGCCAGCCTGGGGGTCAACACCATCTGGCTGTTGCCCTTCTACCCCTCGCCGCGCCGCGACGACGGCTACGACATCGCCGACTACCGCGGCGTGCATCCGGACTACGGCACCATTGCCGACGTGCGCAAGCTGATCCGGGCCGCGCACGCGCGCGGCCTGCGCATCATCACCGAGCTCGTGGTCAACCATACGTCGGACCAGCACCCGTGGTTTCAACGGGCGCGCGCGGCCAAGCCCGGTTCGGCGGCGCGCAATTTCTATGTGTGGTCCGACAACGACAAGGCTTATGCCGGCACGCGCATCATCTTCTGCGACACCGAAAAGTCGAACTGGACCTGGGACCCGGTGGCCAACGCCTATTTCTGGCACCGCTTCTATTCGCATCAGCCTGACCTGAACTACGACAACCCGCAGGTGCTCAAGGAAGTGCTGTCCGTCATGCGCTATTGGCTGGACATGGGCGTGGATGGTTTGCGCCTGGACGCGGTGCCCTACCTGGTCGAGCGCGAAGGCACCAACAACGAGAACCTGCCCGAGACGCATGACGTGCTCAAGCAGATCCGCGCGGTGATCGAAGCCGAGTATCCGGGCCGCCTGCTGCTGGCCGAAGCCAACCAGTGGCCCGAAGACGCGCAGGAGTATTTCGGCGCGGGCGACGAATGCCACATGTCCTTCCACTTTCCGCTGATGCCGCGGATGTACATGGCGATCGCCCAGGAAGACCGCTTTCCGATCACCGACATCATCCGCCAGACGCCCGACATTCCGCCCACCTGCCAATGGGCCATCTTCCTGCGCAACCACGACGAGTTGACGCTGGAAATGGTGACCAGCCGCGAACGCGATTACCTGTGGAATGTCTATGCCGCCGAGCCGCGCGCCCGGATCAACCTGGGCATCCGCCGCCGCCTGGCGCCGCTGCTCGAGCGTGACCGCCGCCGCGTCGAACTAATGAACAGCCTGCTGCTGTCGATGCCCGGCACGCCGGTGCTGTACTACGGCGACGAACTGGGCATGGGCGACAACGTGCATCTGGGCGACCGCGATGGTGTACGCACGCCGATGCAATGGTCGCCGGACCGCAATGGCGGTTTCTCTCGCGCCGATCCGGAGCGCCTGCCGCTGCCGGTGTTGATGGGACCCTTGTACGGTTACGAGGCCGTCAACGTCGAGGCGCAGCAGCGCGACCCGCATTCACTGCTGAACTGGACGCGCCGCCTGCTGGCGCAACGCGGCCAAAGCCATGCCTTCGGGCGCGGCACGCTGCGTTTCATCTTTGCCGGTAACCGCAAAATTTTGGCCTACCTGCGGCAATGGGAAGACACCACGATCCTGTGCGTCGCCAACCTGTCGAACGCGGCGCAGCCGGTCGAGCTTCACATGCAGGAGTTCAATGGCCGGGTGCCGGTGGAGATGCTGGGCGGCACGCCCTTCCCCGCCATCGGTGAACTGCCTTACCTGCTGACGTTGCCGCCCTACGGCTTTTACTGGATGGACCTCAGCCAGGACGCCGCGCCGCCCGGATGGCATGCGACGGCGCCCGAACAGATGCCCGAACTGATCACGCTGGTGCTCAAGACGCGCGGTGGCGCGGCGCTGACCGATGCGTCGCGCGCCACGCTGGAACGTGAAATCCTGCCGCAGTATCTGGCGCGCCAGCGCTGGTTTCCCGGCTCCGAACCGCCCTCTCGTGCGCGCCTGGCCTACGCCACCCCGTTCGAATCGGCGGACGGCGAATACTACTGGGCCGAGATCGAGCCCGAGGACGGCGCCAAGGGTATCCGTGCGCAAGCGCCCTTCGTGCTGGTCTGGGACGAAACCGCCGTCATCCAGTACGCGATTGCCCGCGTGCGCCGCGGCGCCGAGGTTGGCGTGCTGGCCGACGCCTTCCTGCAGCCGGCGTTCGTGCGCAGCACGCTCAAGGCCATGCAGGCGGGTGCGGAGCTGGACGGACGCAGCGGCGGCAAGCCGGGCGACAAGCCGGGCGTGATCCGCTTCCTGCCCGAGGCCGGCCTGAAAGACATGGACTTCGATGGCGACGTGGACATGCATTGGTTGTCGGGCGAACAGTCCAACAGCTCGGTCATCGTCGGCAACCAAGTCATCCTGAAGATCATCCGCAGCGTGCAGCCGGGCCTGTCTCCGGAATCGGAAATGACGCGCTACCTGACCCGCGCGGGCTACGGCAACATTCCGCCGCTGCTGGGCGAAGTGCAGCGCATGGACGCCGACGGGATCGTGCATACCTTGGCGGTGGCGCACGGCTACGTGCCCAACGAGGGCGATGCCTGGAGCTGGACGCTGGACTTCCTGAAGCGCACGCTGGCCAACGCGCTGCTGGTGGGGACGTCGCCCGAGGAGTACGAGGAAACGCTGCAGGGCTACGCGGTGATGGCCGCAACCATCGGCGAGCGCCTGGGCCAGATGCACACGGTGCTGGCGGCGCCCACCGATGACGCCGGCTTCCAGTCGCGCCCGGCCAGCGAGGCCGACGCCGAGGCCCGGGCCGAACAGGTGCGCGCGCTGCTGGACCGCGCCGAAAAGAACCTGCGAACCGCGCTGGACAAGCTGGAGGAGCCGTCGCGCGCTTGCGCCGAATGGTTCTTCGAGCATCACGCGCGCCTGGCCGAGCGGGTGTCCGCCATGGCGCAGGCCGAGGCCGGGTCGCCCTGGCTGCGCATCCATGGCGACTTCCACCTGGGCCAGGTGCTGGTCGCGCAGACGGACGCGTACCTCATCGACTTCGAGGGCGAACCGATCAGCAGCCTGGAGGCGCGGCGCGCGCTGGCCTCGCCGTACAAGGACGTGGCCGGCATGTTGCGCTCGTTCGACTACGCGGCGGCATCCATTGCCCGCACCGACCTGATCGGCGGCGCGCATCTGGACGCCAACGCGGGCGCGGACGAGGTGCCGGCGCCGACCGTTGCGCCGGCCGAACAACGCGACGCACTTTTGTCGCGGTTCCGGCAGCAGGCGTGCGCCGCCTTCCTGCAGGGTTACCGCGGCGCGCGCGGTGGAGACCTGGCCGACGGCGCGGACCGCGAGAACACGCTGCTGACGCTGGCGCAGCTTGAAAAGGCCGCCTACGAAGTCAGCTACGAAGCCGCCCACCGTCCGGACTGGATCTCGATTCCGCTGTGCGCCCTGACCGAACTGGCGCGCAGCGTCCTGCTTTCCGCCGCCATCGACGCTGAAGGAAAAACGCCATGAGCGGAGCTCAAACCTCTTCGCCCTCCGCCGATGTGGCGGAGGGTCATATCAACCCGCAGGAACTCACCGCGCTGGCCCACGGGCTGCATGACAATCCGTTCGGCGTGCTGGGCCCGCAGAACGGCTGGCTGCGCGTCTTCGTGCCCGGCGCCTCAAAGGTGGCGGTCCTGGATCCGGACGGCGAACGCACGGCATTGACGGAGCAGGCGCAAGGTCTGTTCATCGGCCGCGTGCCCTACGCGCAGGCGGGTGACGGGTCGTCGTACCGCCTGGCGATCCAATGGCCGGCGGCCGAGCAGATCACCGCGGACCCGTACGCCTTCGGCGCGCTGCTCGACGACACCACGCTGCAACGGCTGGCGCAAGGCGCCTGGCGCGAGGCCGGTGAGGCGCTGGGCGCGCATCTGGTCGAGGTCGACGGCGTCAGCGGCCTTCGCTGCGCGGTCTGGGCGCCCAACGCCCGACGCGTCGCCGTGGCGGGCGACTTCAACGGCTGGGACGCCCGCCGCCATGGCATGCGGCTGCGCCATGCGGCAGGCGTCTGGGAGATCTTCATTCCGGGCGTGCGGCCTGGCGAACGCTACAAGTTCGCGATCACCGACCGCAACGGCAACCAGTTCATGAAGGCCGATCCGATGGCGCGGCGCAGCGAGATGGCGCCGGCCACGGCTTCGATCGTGGACGACCCCGCGCCCTACACTTGGTCCGATGAAGACTGGATGCAGGGACGCGGCGCGCGTCAGTCGCCCGATGCCCCCATCTCCATTTACGAAGTCCACGCCGGGTCCTGGGCAAGCTGCGAGTCTGGCGTCTGCGGCTGGGACCAGATGGCCGACAAGCTGCCCGGCTACGCCCGCGCCATGGGGTTCACGCATCTTGAACTGATGCCGATCATGGAGCATCCGTTCGGCGGCTCGTGGGGCTATCAGCCCCTGGGCATGTTTGCGCCGACCGCGCGCTACGGCCCGCCCGAGGCCTTCGCGCGTTTCATCGACCGCTGCCACGCGGCAGGCATCGGCGTCATTCTGGATTGGGTGCCCGCGCACTTTCCGGACGATGCGCACGGGCTGGCCGCCTTCGACGGCACCTCGCTCTATGAATACGAGGATCCGCGCGAAGGCTATCACCCCGACTGGCACACCATGGTCTACAACCTGGGCCGCAACGAGGTGAAGGCCTTCATGATCGCCAGCGCGATGCATTGGCTGCGGCGTTTTCATATCGACGGGCTGCGGGTGGACGCCGTGGCCTCGATGCTCTACCGCGACTACAGCCGCCAGCCTGGTGAATGGATCCCCAACCGCTATGGCGGCCGCGAAAACCTGGAAGCCGTCCAATTCCTGCAGGAGTTGAACGACACCGTGCGCGCCGAGGTGCCCGACGCGATCATGGTGGCCGAGGAATCGACCGCGTGGCCGGGCGTGACCGCGCCCGTGTCGGAAGGCGGCCTCGGGTTTCACTACAAATGGAACATGGGCTGGATGCACGACACGCTGCGCTATCTGTCGCAGGATCCCATCCATCGCCGCTACCACCACCACGACATCACGTTCGGCATGGTGTATGCCTTCAGCGAGCGCTTCATCCTGCCGCTGTCGCATGACGAAGTGGTGCACGGCAAGGGTTCGCTGCTGGGCAAGATGCCCGGCGACACGCAGACGCGGCTGGCCAATCTGCGCGCGTACTACGGCTTCATGTGGGCGCACCCCGGCAAGAAGCTGCTGTTCATGGGCGGCGAACTGGCCCAGCCCGCCGAATGGAACCACGACGCCACGCTGAACTGGAACCTGCTGGACCACGCCGGCCACCTGGGCATCCAGCGCCTGGTGGCCGACCTGAACCGGCTGTATCGCGACGTGCCGGCGCTGCACGCGCGGGATGCGGACCCGTCGGGTTTCGCGTGGACGATCCTGGACGATCAGGACAACAGCGTCGTCGCCTTCCTGCGCACCGACGGCCAGCAGCAGATGCTGGTGGTGTCGAACTTCACGCCAGTCACCCGGCACGATTACCGCATTGGCGTTCCGCGCGCCGGCCGCTGGGCCGAACGGCTGAACACCGATGCGTCCCACTACGGCGGGTCCGGCCAGGGCAACCAGGGCGGGGCTCACACCGGCGACATGGCTGCCCATGGGCAGCCGCAGGCCCTGTCGCTCACCCTGCCGCCTCTCTCGACCCTCTTCCTGATGCACGAAGGCTGAATCCATGGATCCGTCCCAACTGACCCGTATCACCGGCGGCCAGCCGACACCGCTGGGCGCCACCAGCGACGGCCTCGGCGTGAACTTCGCCGTGTTCTCCGCGCACGCCACCCGCATCGAGCTGTGCATCTTCGACCCCAAGGGCCGCAAGGAATTGCGGCGCTTCGACCTGCCCGAATGCACGGACGAAATCTGGCATGGCTACCTGCCGGATGCGCAGCCCGGCCTGCTGTATGGCTACCGGGCCCACGGCCCGTACGATCCGCAGAACGGGCACCGCTTCAATCCCCACAAGCTGCTGCTGGATCCGTACGCGCGCCAGTTGAGCGGGCCGCTGCACTGGAGCCCCGCCCTGTTTGGCTACCGCATGAATCACTCGCGGGCGGACATGAGCTTTGACCGCCGCGACAGTGCGCCCGCCATGCCCAAGGCCATCGTGGCCGATGAAGTCCCGTTCAACTGGGGCAACAGCAAGGCGCCGTGCACCTCGTGGAACGACACCACCATCTACGAGGTCCACGTGCGCGGCGCCTCGATGCAGCGCGAAGACCTGCGCCAGCCGCTGCGCGGCACCTGCGCCGCCCTGGCCGATCCGCATTTCATCGAACACCTGCAACGGCTCGGCGTGACGGCGGTGGAGCTGCTGCCCGTCTATGCCTTCCTGCAGGACCACTTCCTGACCGAGCGCGGCCTGCGCAATTACTGGGGCTACAGCACCCTGTCGTACTTTGCGCCCGAGCCCGGCTACCTGATGCAGCACCCCAACGAGCTGCGGCTCGCCATCCGCCGCCTGCACGCGGCGGGCATCGAGGTCATCCTGGACGTGGTCTACAACCACACCTGCGAAGGCAACGAGATGGGGCCGACCTTGTCCTGGCGCGGCCTGGACAACGCCAGCTATTACCGCCTGATGCCGGGCGAAGAGCGCTACTACATCAACGACACCGGCTGCGGCAACACGGTCAACATGTCGCATCCGCGCGTGCTGCAGATGGTGACCGACTCGCTGCGCTATTGGGCCACGTCCTACGGCGTGGACGGCTTCCGCTTCGACCTGGGCGTGACGCTGGGTCGCGAGGGCAACGGCTACGACCCCGGCTCGGGGTTCTTTGATGTCATCCTGCAGGACCCGGTCCTGTCCAAGCTCAAGCTCATTTCCGAGCCGTGGGACATCGGCCCGGATGGCTACCAGCTGGGCAACCATCCGCCTGGGTTCGCGGAGTGGAACGACAAGTTCCGCGACACCACCCGCCGCTTCTGGCGCGGTGACGAGGGCATGCGCGGCGATATGGCGGCCCGGCTGTGCGGGTCGCGCGACATCTTCGATCGCCGCCATCGCCGCCCCTGGTCGACCGTCAACTACGTGGCCTCGCACGACGGCTTCACGCTGGCAGACATCGTCAGCTACGACGGCCGCCATAACGAGGCCAACGGCGAGGACGGCAACGACGGCCATTCCGAGAACTTCAGCCACAACTGGGGCGCCGAAGGGCCCACCGACGATCCGCAGATCCTGGAGACGCGCGGCCGCGTGCAGCGCGCGCTGCTGGGATCGGCCATGCTGTCCGACGGCACGCCGATGCTGCTGGCCGGCGACGAATTCGGCAACAGCCAGGAAGGCAACAACAACGCTTACTGCCAGGACAACCCGATTTCGTGGCTGGACTGGACGCAGGCGCAGAGCGACGCCGGCCGCGCGCTCAGCCGCTATGTCGGCCGCCTGACCGCGTTGCGCCGCGCGCATCCTAGCGTGCGCAGCGCCCGCTACGGCGATGCCGGCCAGGAGATCCTGCCGGGCATCCCCGCGATTTCCTGGTTCGACGCTTCCGGCGCGCAGCTGGACGGTCCGGCCTGGGAAGCGGAGCAGGAACGCGTGATGGGCTTGCGGCGCGCCGCGCAGCGCCCCGAAGGCGGCGCCGACGTGACGCTGTTGCTGATGAACCCTACCCACGAAGCGGTCACCTTCACGCTGCCGGAGCCCGCGATCGCCTGGTCGCTGGAGCTGGATTCGGACAAGCCCGCCGGGCCCGCGCCGTGGGACGAGCCGACCGTGACGGTGGCCCCGCATAGCCTGGTCCTGCTGGCCCAGCGTGCGGAACCCGGAGAAGCGCCATGACGCATTCGTATTCCTATGGCGCGATTCCGCTGGAAAGCGGCGTCACGCGCTTCCGGCTGTGGGCGCCCAGCGCCCCGCCCGGTCTCGCGTTGGAGGTCGAGGGCCATCCGCCCATTCCGATGCGCCCCGGCCCGGACGGCTACGCGCAGGCCGACGTGGACTGCGCGCCGGGCACGCGCTACCACTATCGGCTGGACGAGAACACCGTCATGCCCGATCCCGCCTCCCGCCTTCAGGACGGCGACGTGCATGGCGACAGTATCGTCTTGGAGCCTGGCGCCTACCGCTGGCGCCACCCGGAGTGGACCGGCCGTCCGTGGGAAGAAACGGTCATCTACGAGGTCCACGCGGGTCTGGCCGGCGGCTACGCAGGCCTGATCGCGCGGTTGCCGGAACTGGCGGCCATGGGCATCACCATGCTGGAACTCATGCCCATCGCCGATTTTCCCGGCGAACGGAACTGGGGCTACGACGGCGTGCTGCCGTATGCGCCGGACACGGCATACGGCTCGCCGGACGACCTGAAACAGCTCATCGACGCAGCGCATGGCCACGGCATGGGCGTGATGCTGGACGTGGTCTACAACCACTTCGGGCCGGACGGCAATTATCTGTCCGGCTACGCCGCGCCCTTCTTCCGAACCGACATCGACACGCCGTGGGGCGCCGCCATCGACTTCCGCCAGGAAGCCGTCAGCACGTACTTCAAGGAGAACGCGCTGTACTGGCTGACCGAATACCGCTTCGACGGCCTGCGTCTGGACGCCGTCCACGCCATCGCCGGACACGAGTGGCTGCACGAGCTGGCCCGCTTCGTGCGCGATGGCGTCTCGGCCGAGCGCAACGTGCATCTGGTCGTTGAAAACGACGACAACCGCGCCAGCCTGCTGCGCGGCGACTTCGAGGCGCAATGGAACGACGATGCGCACCATGTGCTGCACCATCTGCTGACCGGCGAATCGCGCGGCTATTACGCCGACTACGCCGAGGCGCCCGCGCAGGCGCTGGCCCGCTGCCTGGCCGAGGGCTGGGTGTACCAAGGCCAGCCGTCGCCCTATCGCGGCGGCCAGCCACGGGGCGAGCGCAGCGCGGACCTGCCGCCCACCGCCTTCGTGCTGTTCCTGCAAAACCATGACCAGACCGGTAACCGCGCACGCGGCGAACGGCTGACCGCCCTGGTCGACAACACCCAGCGGCTGCGGGCGGCCGTAGCGCTGCAACTGCTGGCGCCGCAAATCCCCTTGATCTTCATGGGCGAGGAACGGGGATCGCGCGCGCCGTTCCTGTACTTCACGAGCCATACCGACCCGGAACTGGCGCAGGCCGTGCGAGACGGCCGACAGCGCGAGTTCTCGGCCTTTCCGGAGTTTGCGGGCGACTCGCCCACCGCGCAGCTGCCCGACCCGAACGACGAATCCACCTACCACGCCAGTTCGCCCTGGCAGGACGAGCCGGATTCGGCCGAGTGGATGCGCGACTATTCCGCGCTACTGCAACTGCGGGCGCGGTCGATTGCGCCACGCCTGGCGGGTGCGGTCAGCCTGGGTGCCGCGGCGGTCGGCGATCGCAGCGTGTTCGCGCGTTGGGAACTGGCCGACGGCGCCCGCCTGACGGTCTACACCAACCTGGGTCCCATGCCTCAGACCGTGCCGGAATCGCTCATGCCCGGCCCGGATGTGTTCACGACGTTGCTCTTCGAATCACCCGCCGGCGGGCGCGACCGCCTCTCACAAGGCGAGCTGTGCCCGGACTGCACCGTGTGGCTGCTGGAGGAGCCAGCATGAAGCGCGCCAAGGCCGAGCCGGACGGCTTATCCGCATTGGCCCAAGACGCCGGCATCGCGGAACACTGGTCAGATGCTCGGCAGCGGCCGCAACAGGTGTCGCCCGATACGTTGCGTGCGCTGCTGGCCGCCATGGACCTGCCAGCCGCCACGGCGCGCGACATCGAGGACAGCCGCCGCCGGCTGGCGGAGCAGGCCGCGGACGCCCTGCCGCCCATGGTGGTCACGCGCTGCAACGCCCGCACTGCATTGCCCAAGACGGCGCGCGGTCCGTATCGCATCCTGTGCGAGTCTGGCCGCATCCTGGACGGCCACCTACAGGCGGGCGCGGACGGCGTGCCCTGCCTGGTTGCGCCTGACGAGCCCGGCTACCACCGGCTGCTGCTGACATCCGCCGAGGCGACGCTGGCGGTTGCCCCGCAAAAGGCGCCCAGCCTGGCCGACCTGACCGGCGCGGCCAGCCCGCGCTGCTGGGGTCTGGCCGCGCAGGTCTACAGCCTGCGCCAGGATGCCCATGCCGCCGTGCCGCGCACGCACGGCTTCGGCGATTTCGGCGCGCTGCGCGAACTGGCGGTGGCCGCCGCGGAGCAAGGCGCCGACATGCTGGCCATCAGCCCCGTCCACGCGATGTACACGGCACAACCCGAGCGCTCCAGCCCGTATTCGCCGTCCAACCGCCTCTTCCTGAACGTGCTGTACGCGGCGCCCGCCTCGGTGCTCGGGCAGGACGCGATGATGCGCGCGCTGTCCGGTGTGGAACCGGCCGAACTCACCGCGTTGGATGGGCTGGATCTCATCGATTGGCCGGCAGCCGCAGCGATCCGGTTGCGGGTGCTGCGCGCGCTGCATGCGGAGTTTGGGCGCAGCGGCGCCGTCAGCCAGCGGGCGCGCTACGCGCAGTTCTGCGAAGATCGCGGCCAGGCGCTGCGCGATCACGCGACCTTCGAAGCACTGCATGCCGCGCAGCGCGCGCCGGACGGCACCATCCCGCCGTGGCAGAAATGGCCGGCCGCCCTTCGCGATCCGGCCTCGTCCCAGGTCAAACGTTTTGCGCAGGACCATCCGCTTGAAGTGGATTTTCATCAGTTCGCGCAGTGGCTCGCAGCAGAAAACCTGGCCGCGGCACACGCGGCCGGCCGCGAGGCCGGCATGCGTCTCGGCCTGCTCGCCGACCTGGCAGTGGGCGCCAGTCCGGACGGCAGCCACGCATGGAGCCGGCAGCCCGACCTGATGCGCGGCATGTCGGTCGGCGCGCCCCCTGACATCTACAACCCGCTTGGACAGGGCTGGGGCCTGACCGCGTTTTCGCCGCGCGCGCTGCACGCGAACGGCTACGCCGCGTTCATCGAGATGCTGCGCGCAGTGCTGGCCCACACGGGCGGCGTGCGCATCGATCACATCCTGGGCATGGCGCGGCTGTGGCTGGTGCCGGAAGGCGCGTCGCCCGCCGACGGCGCCTATCTGCGCTACCCGCTGGACGAGATACTGGCGCTGATTGCGCTGGAGGCGTGGCGCCACCGCGCCTGCGCCATCGGCGAGAACCTGGGCACGGTGCCAGAAGGGTTCGACGACCGGTTGAAGGACAACGGCGTGCTTGGCATGAACGTGCTCTGGTTCATGCGCCAGGCGCCGCAAGCGCAGCCGGAAGCGGGGGCCGAAGTTGCGAAGGCGCCGCGCTCCCATGCTGCGGGTGCAGAAGACGTAGGCCCAGACGAAGTGGACGCCGAATCGCCTGCCGGATTCACGCCGCCCGCCGAATGGCCCGAGAACGCCGCCGCCATGACCACCACCCACGACCTGCCGACTCTGCTCGGCTGGTGGGAAGCGCGCGACATCGACTGGCGCGTCAAACTCGATCTGCTGGGCGCCGACGACGACGAGGCCAGCCTGCGCGCCGCCCGCGCGCAGGACCGGGAGATGCTCTGCCGCGCCCTGGACCTCGATGTCGAAGCACCGCCCGACGAGGCGCCGGTCCGAGAGCTGTTGCGCTTCGTGTCGTCCAGCCCCTGCCCGCTGCTGCTGGTGCCGATGGAAGACATCGCCGGCGTGCTGGATCAGCCGAACCTGCCCGGCACCATCGATACCCATCCCAACTGGCGCCAGCGTTTGCCCTTGAGCATCCGCGCGACCTTTGCAGACCCCGCCGCGCAAACCCGCCTGGATGCCGCGCGCGCCGGAAGGAGACAATCTTGAGCACACCGCTAGCCACCGCCCGCCTGCAACTGCATGCAGGATTCACGCTCGATGACGCGTGCGCGCAGGTGGACTATTACGCAGACCTGGGCGTCAGCCATCTGTATCTGTCGCCCATCACGCGCGCGCGCGAGGGCTCCACCCACGGCTACGACGTCATCGACCATGCCGTCGTCAGTCCGGAACTGGGCGGCGAGCCCGCCCTGCTCCGCCTGGCCAGCGCCGCCCGCGCACGCGGCCTGGGCCTGATCGCGGACATCGTGCCCAACCACATGGCGGCGAATCCCGCGAACGCGTGGTGGCGCGACGTGCTGGCCAACGGCCCGGCAAGCGCGTTCTCGGGCTACTTCGATATCGAATGGAACCCGCCCGCGCCGGCACTGCGCAACAAGGTGCTGCTGCCGGTGCTGGGCGACCCGTACGGCGCGGCGCTGGAGCACGGCGCCATCACGCCGCAATGGGACACCGGCGCGTCCGCCCCCGAGCTGGACGTGCATGGACAGCGCTTTCCGCTGACGCCATCGTCGGTGCCGCGTGGCGCGGAGCGCCAGGCCTGGCTGCGCGAGCACGACCCGGCTCAGGCCGGCGGGCGTCAGCGCCTGCATGAACTGCTGGAACGCCAGCACTACCGTCTTGCGTGGTGGCGCACGGCGCCGGACCAGATCAACTGGCGGCGCTTCTTTGAGATCAGCGAACTGGTCGGCGTGCGCGTCGAGGACGAAGCCGTGTTCGACGCCGTGCACGCGCTGGTCCTGCGGCTATACGCGCAAGGTGTGCTCGACGGCCTGCGCATCGACCATATCGATGGACTGGCGTCGCCGGGCGGGTATCTGCGCCGGCTGTCGGCGCGGCTTGAACAGGCCAACGCCAACCGCCCCGCGGCGCTGCGCCAGGAGCAGCCCTACCTTGTGATCGAAAAGATCCTGGCGCATGACGAGGCGCTGGACCCGCGCTGGCTGACGGACGGCACCACCGGCTACGACTTCATGGATCAGGTGAGCGCGGTGCTGCACGACCCGCAGGCCGAAGCGCCGCTGCGGGAGTTCTGGCAAACGCTGACCGGCGATGAGCGCGACCCCGCCGAGCAGTTGCGCGCAGCGCGGGTGCGCATGCTTGCCCGCCATTTCCCGGCGGAAAGGCAGGCGCTGGTGCGCTGCCTGGAACAGATCGCCGCCCGCGACCTGCGCACGCGCGACTGGACCGCCACGGCGATCGACCGCGCGCTGAGCGCCCTGCTGGCCGCCTTCCCCGTCTACCGCACCTATGCGGAGGACGAGGGCCGCAATCCGGCGGACGCGCAGCAGCGCGAGATCGCGGTCCAGGGCGCGGCGACGGCGATGGCGGCCCGCGAAGGCTCCGCCGACACGACGCTGCTGGCGCAGCTTGCGCAGTGGTTGAACGGCGAAACGGATCACCCCACCGCCCTGCGCCGCTTCCAGCAATTGACGCCGCCGCTGGCCGCCAAGGCGCTGGAAGACACCCTCTTCTACCGATACGGCCCGCTGCTGTCGCGCAACGAGGTTGGCGCGTCGCCGGCCTGCTTCAGCCTGTCTGCCGAGAGCTTCTTCGCCGCCAGCGTCGCCCGCGCGCGGACGCATCCCCGCGCCATGCTGGCCACCGCCACGCACGACCACAAGCGCGGCGAAGATACGCGGATGCGGCTCGCCGTCCTGACCGAAATGCCCGAACGCTGGCAGGAAGCGGCGCGCGGCTGGATAGACGCATTGCCCGGGGGCATCAGCCGCGCAGACCGCTACATGCTCATCCAGACGCTGATCGGCGCCTGGCCCTGCGAATGGCGTGCGGACCCGGCCGACTGGGCGCCCGACGCCCTGCAGCAATGGCTGGACCGGATCGGCCAATGGCAGGAAAAGGCCCTGCGCGAGGCCAAGCTGCACACGAGCTGGACCGATCAGGATCCCACCTACGAAGCCGCCGCGAAAGAATGCCTCGCATGGCTGGGCGGTGATCCCGAAGGCCGCCGCGTGCTGGCCAGCATTGCCGCCTTTGCGCTCGACATTGCGCCAGCCGGCATGGTCAACAGTTTCACGCAGACGCTGCTGCGCAATACGTTGCCGGGCGTGCCGGATCTTTATCAGGGCACGGATCTGTGGGATTTCAGTCTGGTCGACCCCGACAATCGCCGGCCGGTCGATTACGCCCTGCGCGCCAAGCTGCTCGCGGATGGTTCGCACGACGTAGCGATGGACCTGTCCGAATCGGCCTGGCGCACGGGTGCGGTCAAGCAGGCGTTGATCCACCGGCTGCTGATGGCCCGCCAGCGGGCACCCGAGCCTTTTACGGACGGTGACTTCCATGCCGTCGCTGCCGTGGGCGCCCGAGCCGATCTTGTCCTGTCGTATGTGCGGCAACACGACGGCCAGATCGCCCTCATTGTCGGGGCGCGAACGTGCGCACTGCAATTGACCGGTTATGCGCGCGGCAATGCAGCTGCGGCGCGGGCGTTCTGGACCGATACGGCGCTGCGTCTGCCTGCGGGCATCCCTGGTCTCTCGCTGCATGACGCGTTGACGGGACGCCGCGTGCGCGCAGGCGCAGACGGCTTGCTGCCGATCACCGAGCTGCTGCGAGACGGCCCGGCAGTACTCTGCCTGTCGGCCTAGCAAGGCATTCAGACACAATTCGGCCCCGGACACGTCACGGAGGGAGACGCGGCCGGGGCCGTCAGGCACTACGCATCGAACCGCGCGCTGGTCACGCGGCTAGCGCAGCCAACGCATTTAGCGCTGAGTCTTGTTTTGCTGATTGGAAGACTGACCCTGCTGATTGCGGTCTTTTTCCATCTGCTGACCCGATTGGCCGGGTTGCTGACCCGGTTGGTTGCGGTCCCGGGGATTCTCCTGGGATTGTTGCTTTTGCGGTTGCTTCTGCTGGTCGGGTTGGTTCTGGTTGGCCATTACACGTCTCCTGAATAGAAGCGGAGATATTCCGCACTTATCCTTGAGCAACCGCCGTGCCCAACCCGGTGCGCAGGGGGGAAGCGGGGATGGCTATTTTCGGGGACGGAGGCAGCGGGCGGAATTCCCGCGCCGATCGGTAAAAACTACCCTTGCACAGGCGCTACAGCAAGGTGGAGTGCACAACCGGGCGGCCCGGTTCCGCTTCCTGGCTGGGACCGTCGAACGCATCCAGCCAAGACGACGCATAGGCGGCGGGCGCCGCCAGCGGCTCGCCGCCGTCGCGCTGCGTCCGCAGGCGCATGATCAACTCGTCAAGCGGCATGGGACGGCCCAATGAAAAGCCCTGACCATAGCGGCAGCCGGCCGCACGCAGAGCGGGTATGTCGGCCACGTTCTCCACGCCTTCCGCGACCACGCGCCAGCCCAGGCGGGTCGCCAGCTCCGCAGCCGTGCGCAGAACCTCGAAGGCAACGGCGCTGCGCCGCATGCGCGTGACGAAATACTGGTCGATCTTCACTTCGGACAGGGGAAGCGCGGACAGCAGCTTCAGGGACGCATGGCCGGTGCCGAAGTCGTCCAGACTGACCTCGCAGCCCGCCTCTTCCAGCCGCAGCAGCGACGCGCGCAGCACATCCAGGTCGTGGATGGGCTGGTCTTCGGTCAGTTCGACGCGCACCAGCGACGGGGGCAATTCCGCGGCGCGTACGCGGTCAAGCAGGAAATCCACGCAGCGCAGTTCGGACAGCGTCGTGGCGGGCGCATTGATCGCCAGCGGCACGGCCACGCCGACGCGGCGCAGCGTCTGCAGCGCGTCGATGACCCGCACGCACACGCGTTCAAACAACATGCCGTCCAGCCCCAGCCGGTTCACCGCAGGGATGAAGTCGGCAGGCATGACGATGCCCAGTTGCGGATGCTGCCAGCGCACCAGCGCTTCGGCAGAAACGATGCGACCTGTCAGCAGGTCGACCTGCGGCTGCAACAGCACGCGCAGCCCATCACGTCCGGTGACCATGGCGGTAATTTCCGCATCGCTGACCACGGGTTGTCGGCAAGACTCGGTATTGATCATCGGCTTGCTCCAGATGCGTCCCGACAGGTTGCCTGCGCTGTCCGGGCGCAGATCGGAACACGATATTGACGCATTCTGCGCTCTCCACGCCATAAAGTCACACACATGTAACCAACGGTGTTAAGGTGCGCAAATTCATGTTTGGCGCGGGTTTCCGGGCGGCTCGAGTGCCGCTTCGTCCGGCTTTTGTGCCGCGGGTTTCCGCCGCGGGGTGCAATCTCCCGCCCTTGTCTTGTCGACATGGTAGGGTTGCCATCTTTCCGGCCTGCCCAGCCAATTTTTCCGCTGCATTTCATCCGCGTGACTAGTCTGCTTACCCGTTGGCGCGCCTCCCTGCGCAATGTGCTGTGGCTCGATGCCCTGCAAGCCGCCGCCATCAGCGCGGCCCCCGTCATCCTTGCCGTGCTGGTGCACGAACCGCGCCTGGGCTGGACCGCCATCGCCGCGTTCTGGGCCTGCTTCGGCGACCCCGGCGGTCCGCTGCGCAAGCGCGCCGGGTCAATGCTGGCGCTGGGCCTGATCGGCGCCCTGTACTGCCTGCTGGCCAGCGCCAGCGCCTCACATGTCTGGTTGCTGTTGCCGCTGACCTTTGTGTGCTGCACCTTCGGCGGACTGCTGCGGGTGCTGGGCCCCGCCGCCGCCATCGTGGGCACGCTGCTGTCGGCCGGCTTCGTCGTGGCCGCCGAGCTGCCTGCCCCGACGCTCACCGAAAGCCTCTGGTACACGTTGTTCTTCCTGGCGAGCGCGGTGTGGGCAATTTTGATGACGGCGCTTGTCTGGCGCCGCCGGCCCTGGAAGGACGCTACCCATGCGGTCGCCCACTGCTAC
>Ga0256874_1000034_pt1 | contig 20945 bp, 19 predicted proteins | sample MC6MC0417MT_FD_190189 | JGI IMG/M metagenome (GOLD analysis project Ga0256874, IMG submission 190189) | Metatranscriptome of enriched soil aggregate microbial communities from Iowa State University, Ames, United States - MC6-MC0417-MT... | ecosystem: Environmental > Terrestrial > Soil >...
AACAAAGACTTTAATATTACGGTTGTAAGAGCTGGTCAGAAACTAAAAATTATTGTAGAACAGGCCGGTAGTAAAAAACAGGAAATTAACTGGGACGGACGAAAGGCAGTAGAAATAAACTTATATTAAACACATGAAAAGAAACCTTTTTCTATACTTATTGCTTTGCCTTTGCTGCGGTGCATATGCCCAGAATGGCGGAGTAACTTTTAAATCATCAGATGCTGCCTTGCAAACTGCATTTGCCAGGGCTAAAGAAATGGCTTTAAGCTACAAAGGAAAACCGGGCGATCCGGTTGGGCCATGGTACGAATCGGCATTGCCACCCAGGGCAGCATTTTGCATGCGTGATGTATCCCACCAGAGCATTGGCGGAGAGATTCTGGGGTTAAATAAGGAGAACAAAAATATGCTCAGGCTATTTGTGAACAATATATCTGATGCTAAAGACTGGTGTTCTTACTGGGAAATTAATCATTTGGGAAAACCAGCAGTAGAGGATTACCGCAATGATAAAGAGTTCTGGTATAACCTGAATGCCAACTTTGATGTATTGACAACCAACTGGAAATTATATTTGTGGACGGGTGATGAAGAATACATTAAAGGAGCAGCTTTTGAAAATTTTCATGAAAAATCTGTTACCTCATTTATAGATAGGTGGGTGTTACAGGCTGATTCATTGTTGAGCAGACCGACCCATCCAAATGCACCGGTACCTTTTAACAATGAAGATTCTTTTCATCGTTGTCGTGGTTTACCTTCTTATTCTGAAGGCGTGCCTAACATTAAAATGGGAGTGGATCTGGTAGGGGCGATATACCGAGGACTGATGTCTTATGCTTCTATACTTGATGTGAAAGGTAAAAGGGAGGAGGCCAAATTGTACAGGGAAAAAGCTGTAGCTTATCAGAAAAGTATTGATGATCTGTGGTGGAACGAATCTGCTTCACTTTATAATACTTATTACTCGACCGATCATAAGTTTGGGATGGAAGAGGGAGCAACCTTTTTGCTGTGGTTTGATGCATTGAAAGAGGGCGACAGAAAAGAAAAGACGATACAGCACTTATTGTCGAGAGATTGGAATGTAGAAAACCTGTCGTACTTTCCATTGATCATGTATCAGAATGGGCAAGCGGATAAAGCTTACAATTACATGCTGCATTTGACCAATCCTGAAACGAAAAGAAGGGAGTATCCAGAGGTATCTTATGGTGTGATTAAAGGTTTCGTAGAAGGATTAATGGGGTTGGAAGCTGATGCGCGTTCCAGTAAATTAACTACGCTGTACCGCGGAAAAAGCGATGTGACTTCGGAACTGAAGGATGTTCCGGTATTAAAAAACCTGATCACGGTAAGGCATGAAGGGAATAAAAAATCTGTGTTGACAAATGCTGGAAAAAAGAAAATACTATGGCAGCCTAAGTTTTTGAACGACAAAGGGGAGGTAGTTGTTAAAGCAGCGGTTTGGGTAAAAGCAGGAGGGACTTTAGCGGTAAGCAGAAGTTAGTCTTCTGGATTTAATGGCTCCCACAATTCGATTTTGTTGCCTTCAGGATCATAAACCCAGGCGAATTTACCATAGCTTTCGTTCTGGGTTTTCTCATCGATTTTGACGCCTTCCTCTCTAAGTAGTGCAAGCAAATCATCCAGATTGTTTACGCGGAAGTTGAGCATGAACTGTTGCTGATCGTTGCCGAAATAATCTGTGTTTTGGGCAAAAGGAGAAAACACGGTAGGGCCGGCTTCCTGATCCCAGATGTACCCGGTTTTCATGGAGTTGATGCCAAAGTGTTTTTCATACCAATCTGCAAGTGCTTCCTGGTTTTTAGAGCGGAAGAAAATACCGCCAATGCCTGATATACGTGATGCCATGATTTTGAAGTTAGTAGATATAAATGTAATAATAGATCTTGAAAGTATGCTTAAAATGTGAGAGACTGGCGCATTCTTTCTATCTTTAATCTATGAGAAAGGTAATCTATGGTATTAATCTGAGTGCGGATGGTTGCTGTGACCACACCAAATTCGGTGGCGGAGGAGAAACCCATGCGTATTTTACGGACCTCATGCGGGACGTTGACCTCATTATTTATGGGCGCAAGACCTATGAGCTGATGGTTCCTTATTGGCCTGATGTAGCAAGGAAACAGTCGGAAACGAAAGTAGTGAATGAATTTGCACAAACATTTGATGCCATTGATAAGATTGTTTTTTCCCGAACCTTAGATAAGGTTGAAGGAAATACGAAGCTTATTCGTTCAAATCTTGGAGACGAAGTTCTAAAACTGAAACAGGAGCCTGGCAAAAATATTTCAATTGGGGGTGTAAGTTTGCCTTCGGAGTTGATAGCACTTGGTTTGGTTGATGAGTTTTATTTCCTGGTTCATCCTACTATTGTTGGTGAAGGAAGGAGATTGTTCGATGATACCGGTTTTGATCTGCAGCAGCGTTTAAAACTAGCGGACTCAAAAGTGCTTGACTCGGGATGCGTATCGCTTCATTATTTGAAACGATAATTTAACAGAGGCAATAAAAAATTGGTAACGCCATTAACGTTAAAAAAGTAGACGCCTATAGTACTATACTCTGGAAAAATGGCGAATTCAGTTTTAATAGCGAAGAAATGGGAGCTATAATGCATAAAGTAGCGCGCTGGTACAATGTAGAAGTAATTTTTAATAATCCCTTCGGAAATTATACCACTGCTAATAAGAATATAGGTACTTTTGCCCCCAGAACAAAACGAGTAAAATGAATATCGCAATTAATGGTTTTGGTAGGATCGGGCGCATCTTTCTGCGTACTGCTATCGAAAAAAACATCAACGTTGTTGCCATCAATGATCTGGGAGATCCGGCTACTTTAGCCCACCTTTTTAAATATGATACCGTACACAGAGGTTTTAAGGGTACTGTAAAATTTGAAAATGACAGCTTGATCATTAATGGAAAGAAGATTCTTGTTTATGCTGAGCCTAATCCTGAAAAACTGCCATGGGCTGATCTGGGTATTGACCTCGTATTGGAGTCGACAGGAAAGTTTGCCAGCAAGGCAGGTGCTGATCTTCATTTGAAAGCAGGAGCTAAACAGGTACTGATATCGGCTCCATGTGGTGACAAGGGTGTGCAAATGGTAGTGCTTGGTGTAAATGACGCGGAGGTAGACCTGAAATCGGAAGTGCTTTCGAACGCTTCGTGTACCACAAACAACGTGGCGCCAATGGTTAAGATACTGGACGACAACTGGGGTATTCTGGATGGTTACATCACCACTGTTCATTCTATGACAGGCGACCAGAACTTGCACGATGCACCACATAAAGATTTACGCAGGGCAAGAGCAGCATCGGCATCTATAATACCTACCAGTACAGGGGCAGCAAAAGCGATTACTCATATATTCCCCCATCTGGATGGTAAACTGGGTGGTGCCGGCATCAGGGTTCCGGTATTAAATGGTTCTTTAACCGATTTTACCTGTATCCTTAAAAAGGAAACTACCATTGAAGAGATTAATGCTGCTTTTAGAAAGGCTTCGGAAAATGAGATGAGCGAAATACTGGAATATACCGAAGACCCGATTGTTTCCGTTGATATTTTAGATAATCCGCATTCATGCATCTTTGATAGTCAGCTTACTTCTATCGTGGGCGACCTGGTAAAGGTGGTGGGTTGGTATGATAATGAATCAGGCTACTCTGCACGTTTGGTAGATGTGGTGCAAAAAATTATAAAGAATAATGGGTAATGCTTCTTATATTTGGCGCGTCGCCAGTTCGGCGTATTTGACAGCTTAAATTTAGAACCAACCATTACAAAACAATAATTTTAAAAAATGAGAACAATAGATCAATGCAACTTTGCAGATAAGAAAGCTTTAGTCAGAGTTGACTTTAACGTCCCTTTGGATAAAGATTTTAATATTACTGATGATAAAAGAATGCGTGCAGCGCTACCTACAATCAATAAAATTTTAAATGATGGCGGTAGTGTTATTCTAATGTCTCACCTTGGCAGACCAAAAGATGGTCCGGATGATAAAAATTCTTTGAAACACATTTTAGGTGACCTTTCGAGAATGCTGGATCTTGAGGTGAAGTTTGCTAATGATTGTATTGGTGCTGAAGCCGTAGAAAAAGCTAAAAACCTAGTTCCGGGACAAGTTCTTTTATTAGAGAACCTGCGTTTTTATAAAGAAGAAGAAAAAGGTGATAAAGCCTTTGCTGAAAAGTTATCGAAACTTGGAAATGTATATGTAAACGACGCTTTTGGTACTGCGCACCGTGCACATGCATCAACTGCTATTATTGCTGAGTTTTTTCCTAACGCAAAATATTTCGGTTATTTAATGGCTGAAGAATTGAAAAATGCTGAAAAAGTAAATCATGGTGCTGTTAGACCTTTTACCGCTATTATGGGTGGTGCTAAGGTTTCAGACAAGATCTTATTAATTGAAAGCTTGCTTGAAAAAGTAGACAACCTGATTATAGGTGGTGGTATGGCTTATACTTTTGCTAAAGCACAAGGTGGTGAAATTGGTACCTCATTGTTGGAAGCAGATAGAATGGCACTTTGCCTTGAGTTGTTAGATAAAGCTAAGGCCAAAGGTGTAAATCTTGTTTTACCTGTAGATACTGTTATTGCTGATAAATTTGACAATGATGCAGAAAAAGGTTCAGTTGATTCTGGACAAATTCCTGCTGACTGGATGGGATTAGATATTGGCCCGAAAACGGCTGAATTGTTCTCGAACATCATTAAAGACTCTAAAACATTATTGTGGAATGGCCCGATGGGTGTTTTTGAAATGGCTAATTTTGAGGTAGGTACACGCGCAATTGCTGATGCAGTTGTTGCAGCTACCAAAGAAAACGGCGCTTTCTCTTTAATTGGCGGTGGTGATTCGGCTGCTGCAATTGCGAAGTTTAATTTAGAAGATGAAGTAAGTTATGTATCGACCGGTGGTGGAGCATTGCTTGAATATATGGAAGGTAAAGAATTACCAGGTGTTAAGGCTATAAATGACTAGTATACCTGACTAATTTTAAGGACAGGCGTTTCGTTTTTGCGAAACGCCTGTTTTGTTTACCACTTCCTCCCACCATGATTTATGGCCTTTTTATGCTAAATATGGGGGAAAGTGGTAGAGAAATAATATGTGGAAAACTTTTTGTGGTAGAATGTGGTAAAAAGTGGTAGAAGTACCTATTTTTACACTACATAAAAAGTGCACATATTATAATGGTTCAGTTATTAGGAGAATTTGATTGTAAATTAGACGCGAAAGGCCGCTTGATGGTCCCTTCGAGCCTGAAAAAACAATTGCCTAATGTTGAGCAAGAGGGACTTGTGGTTAACAGGGGTTTTGAAAAACATCTGGTGATCTATCCTAAAAAAGTATGGGAAAAGATAGTGGAGGACTTGAGTAAGCTGAATCCGTACGAACAAAAAAACAGAGAATTTATTAGATTATTTACCCGCGGTGCTACAGAATTGACGCTGGACGCAACCGGCAGGGTTAATTTGCCTAACTCTTTAATGGAATCGGTAGGTATTGAAATTAATACTGAACTGGTACTGGCTTGTCAGTTTGATAAGATTGAGGTTTGGTCTAAAAAATCATACGAAGCATTATTTGATAAAGATCCTGCTGACTTTGCGCTGCTTGCTGCCGAAGTGATGGGGGATAAGAACAGGAGGGAAAATGGAGAATAATTACCATGTTCCGGTTTTGTTGAAAGAGTGCATCGATGGTTTGAATATTAAACCAGATGGCGTGTATGTTGATGTGACATTTGGCGGTGGCGGACATTCGAGAGAAATCCTTAAACATCTCGGTAAAGATGGTGTGTTGATCGCTTTTGATCAGGATCCGGATGCACAAAGAAATAAGATTGATGATCCACGCTTTCATTTTGTTGATCAGAATTTCGCATTCCTTAAAAATAACCTTCGCTTATTAGGCTTTAAAGCTGTTGATGGCATTCTGGCTGATCTTGGTGTTTCTTCTCATCAGTTTAATGAGCCGGATAGAGGCTTCTCGACCAGGTTTGAATCTACATTAGATATGCGGATGGACAAACAGGGTAAACTGACTGCTGCGGAGGTATTGAATACTTATACTGAAGAAAAGCTGCACAGGATATTCGGTATTTATGGCGAGGTTAAAAATGCAAAGTCGCTGGCTAAGGCTGTAGTGACCGGTCGTATAGAGCGCCCTATAGAAACACTGGCCGATTTTAAAAAGGCAGTTGCGGCACACATTCCAAAGGGAAAAGAAAATAAATATATGGCGCAGGTTTTTCAGGCCCTGCGCATCGAGGTGAATGCCGAGATAGAAGTGCTGGAGAATTTTCTGGCACAGACTGCTGATGTGCTAAAGAGTGGTGGACGTCTGGTGGTGATGTCTTACCATTCTTTGGAAGACAGGCCGGTAAAAAATTACCTGGCCAAAGGAAAGTTTAAAGGCGAGGTTGATAAAGACTTTTTTGGTAACGAACAAAAGCCTTTTAAAGTAATAACAAGGAAAGCTGTAATGGCTGATGACGCTGAACTGGAACGCAATAGCAGGTCCAGGAGTGCGAAATTAAGGATTGGAGAGAAGTTATGAATAACAGGTTTAGGGAACATATAGACGAAGAGCCTGAAGAAGAAGAGGAATTGGATATCAGGATTAAGAAGAAAGAGCCTGTATCTGAAAATCAGTTCTTTAAAAAGTTATTTACTGAGGGTGTGGTGAGTAAGGAAGCTGCAACAGAGATGTTGCCGTTTTTGATATTTCTGTCGGTTTTAGGAATGCTGTATATCGCGAATAGCCATATGGCCATCAAAAACATCAGAAATATTGATCAGTTAAGTAAAGAAGTAAAAGAAATGAGCTGGGAATACAAATCGCTTAAAGCTGATTTGATGTTCAAAAGTAAACTAACAGAGGTTGCTAAAAAGGTGGATACGCTTGGAATTAAGGAATTAACAGAGCCGCCTAAAAAAATTGTAATAAGCAGTAATGAATATTAGAGCTAACATATTATTACGTGTTTATCTGTCTTTCGGACTGATTGTACTGTTTGCCGTGGCAGTACTGATCAGACTATGCGATGTACAGTTTGTGGAGGGACATAAATGGCGTGCCATGGCCGATAGTCTCTCTACAAAGTATATCAATGTGGAGGCAGCGCGTGGAAATATCTACTCAAACGATGGAAGCTTGCTTGCAACTTCTATTCCTGAGTATGAGCTCCGTATGGATATGTATGCCGGTGGTATTGCTGATAGTGAGGTGTTTGATAGTAAGGTGGATTCACTGGCTTTAAGGTTATCACAATTCTTTAAAGATAAAACGCCTAAAGAGTACTCGAGGTATTTACGCTCCGCCAGACGCGATAGTGCTCGTTATTTATTGATTAAGCGTAAAGTTGGATACCAGGAATTGAAAACCATAAGAACATTTCCTTTATATAATGTAGGGAAGTATACCGGTGGTTTAATTGCTGTTCAGCAAAATAAAAGAATTAAACCGTTTAAATACCTGGCCGCAAGAACTATTGGTTATAAAAATGAAAATGTAAGCAATGGGGTTGGTTTAGAAGGTGCTTATGGTGAGTATATTAATGGTGAAAGCGGAAAAAGACTGGTTCAGAGAATATCAGGTGGTGTTTGGATGCCTGTTAATGATGAAGCTGAGGTAGCACCTAAAGAGGGTGCCGATATTATTTCGACCATTGACATTAACATGCAGGATCTGGCGCAAAGTGCGTTGGAGAAACAGTTGAAAATAAGCGATGCTGATCACGGAACGGTGATATTAATGGAGGTTACTACCGGCGAGGTAAGGGCGGTTGCCAATTACACAAGGGTTAAAGAAGGGGTTTACGAAGAGAAGTTTAACTATGCCATTGGTGGTAGTCAGGATCCTGGATCGACCTTTAAACTGGCTTCGTACATGGCGCTGCTGGAAGATAATAAAGTAGATACCAATACCATGGTAGCTACAGGAGATGGGTATTACAGGATTCCGGGACATACCATTAAGGATTCACATGGTGGTATTGGAACGGTTACGGTAATGAAGGCCTTTGAGCAATCGGCAAATACAGCTGTGGCTAAATTGGTGAATGCGGCTTATCAGGATAATCCATCTCAATTTACAGATCACCTGTATGATATTCATATGAATGAAAGACTTGGGTTGCAGATACCGGGAGAAACTAAACCCGTGATAAAAAATCCTTCGTTTAAAAGCTGGAATAAAAACATGACCCTGCCTCAAATGGCTTATGGCTATGAAATGCAGATTACGCCTTTGCAAATGCTAACCTTTTATAATGCCATTGCTAATGATGGTAAGTATATAGCGCCAATTTTTGTTAAGGAAATCCGCAGACTGGGTAATCCGATTGAGCAGTTCAGTGCAAGGGTGATCTCGGAACGGGTTTGCTCTGAGAAAACGGTTAAAAAATTACAGGCAATGCTCGAATCGGTAGTTACTAAAGGTACCGGTAAGCAAATGGGATCGCCATTGTACAGGGTAGCCGGTAAAACAGGTACCGCTCAGGTAGCTGATGGTAATAAAGGTTATAAGGCTAAGAAAAGCTATCAGGCTTCTTTTTGCGGTTATTTCCCAGCTGATAAACCTAAATACTCCATTATGGTGGCCATTAACGGCCCTAAAAATGGATACTATGGTGCGGCAGTTGCCGGGCCGGTATTTAAAGAGATTGCTGATCGCATTTATGCCAGCGATATGGAAATGTACAACGATATTCCAAATCATCTGGTAGGTAATACCAAGGCTCCCGAAGCGAAGGTGGGCGAGAGTAAAGCGGTTAAAAAGATTTACAAAGCCCTGGGTATTAAAGCGCTTTATGCAGATAGGTCTGTAAGTGGTATTGATACCAATAACGGCGTTCCTTACGAAGAGCATGCTGCGGTAAAAGGGGTGATGCCTGATGTAAAGGGGATGGGTTTAAAAGATGCTTTATACCTGTTGGGTAATGCAGGTTTAAAAACCAGGGTAAAAGGTGGTGGTAAGGTTATAGCGCAGTCTATTCCTGCCGGAAATAGAATAGGAAGAGGATTATTAGTTCAACTTGAATTACAATAGGATGCAGTTGCAGGAAGTTTTATATGGAGTAGCAATAACAAACCTGGTTGGATCAACCAACAGGGAGGTTAGCGCTTTGGTGTTTGATTCGCGTCAGGTTGTTAAGGATGTTGTGTTTTTTGCTGTTAAAGGTACTTTGTCTGACGGGCATGCTTTTATTCAGGCTACCATTGAAGCTGGTGCAAGTGTTATAGTTTGTGAAACGATACCTGAGGTTAAAAATGAGCTGGTAACCTATGTAGAGGTCGAAAACAGTGCTGCTGCGCTGGGCATTATGGCTTCTAATTTTTACGGCAACCCTTCTTCTAAACTGCAGTTAATTGGTATTACCGGTACTAATGGTAAAACTACCATTGCTACATTGTTATTTAAATTATTCAGAGAACTTGGTTATAAGGTTGGTTTGATCTCGACAGTGGAGAACCATATTAACGACGAGGTGATTCCTGCTACGCATACTACACCAAATCCGCTGGCTTTAAACAGTTTATTACAGGATATGGTAGCGGCTGATTGCAGCTATTGCTTTATGGAAGTAAGCTCGCATGCAGTGGTGCAACATAGAATTGAGGGCTTAAGCTTTTCGGGAGGAGTGTTTTCTAACATTACCCACGACCATTTAGATTTTCACTTAACCTTTGATAATTACATTAAAGCTAAAAAAGCATTTTTTGATGTGTTGCCAAAATCGGCTTTTGCATTGACTAATCTTGATGACAAAAACGGAATGGTGATGCTTCAGAACACTAAGGCATCGAAAAAAACCTATGCGCTTAAACAGCTTGCTGATTTTAAAGCAAAGGTGATTGAGAACAGCTTTAGCGGTTTGCATCTTGATATTGACGGGGCTGATGTGTTCTTTAAACTGGTGGGTTCTTTTAACGCATATAATTTGCTTGCGGTATATGGCACGGCAATGTTGTTGGAGCAGGATCAGCTTTCTGTACTGACTGTATTGAGCAGGTTAACAGGCGCTGAAGGCAGGTTTGAATACATCACTTCTACCCAGAACATAATTGGGATAATAGATTACGCACATACTCCTGATGCAGTACAAAATGTATTGAGCACCATACAGGATATAAGAAAAGGCACCGAACAGGTAATTACGATAATTGGCTGTGGTGGCGATAGGGACAAAACTAAACGACCTGTTATGGCACAGGTAGCCTGTGATTGGAGTGATAAGGTGATTTTAACTTCGGATAATCCGAGAACGGAAAACCCGCAAACGATAGTGGAGGATATGGAAAAAGGTGTTTCGCCAACAAATAAAAGAAAAACATTAAGCATAGTGGACAGGAAAGAGGCAATTAAAACTGCCTGTCATTTGGCCAAACCTGGTGATATTATTTTATTGGCAGGCAAAGGGCATGAGAAGTATCAGGAAATAAATGGTGTTAGACATCATTTTGATGATAAAGAGGTATTGATGGAACAATTTAACTTGATGAGCTAATGTTGTATTATTTATTCGAGTATCTGAATCAGAATTATGAATTTCCAGGATTGAGGTTGTTTCAATACATCACCTTCCGTACCTCTTTGGCTGTAATTATCTCACTGATCATTACTACTGTTTACGGTAGAAGATTGATTAATTACCTGCACAAAATGCAGGTGGGTGAAACGGTTAGGAACCTTGGCCTGGAAGGGCAAATGCAAAAACAAGGTACACCTACTATGGGGGGTATTATCATCTTGCTAGGCATATTGGTGCCTACATTGTTGTTTGCCAACCTTACTAATATTTATGTGATCCTAATGATTGTAACCACTATATGGATGGGGGTTATAGGTTTTGTTGATGATTACATTAAAGTTTTTAGAAAAAATAAAGAAGGATTAGCAGGTCGTTTTAAGGTAGTTGGACAATTTGGGCTGGCACTTATTGTTGGCTGGACAATGTATTTTAACCCGAATATTGTGGTAAGGCAAACTGTTGATGAGACCACAAATACAAAAGCGACAACCGGTATAGGTGCCAAGACTACTGCACCTATGGTTTTGAGACAAAAGGGAGAGAGTTTTTATTATACTCAGGATGTTAAGTCGACCCTTACCAATGTTCCGTTCTATAAAAATAACGAAATGGATTATGCTAAGGTGCTTAAGTTTTTAGGCCCTGGCTATGAGAAATATGCTTTTGTAGTTTTTCTGTTATTTGTAATTGTAATTGTAATTGCGGTATCCAATGGTGCCAATATTACCGACGGTATTGATGGGCTGGCCACGGGTACATCGGCTATTATTGGTTTAACACTTGGTCTGTTGGCCTACGTGTCGGGTAACACCGTCATTGCCGATTACCTGAACATCATGTATATCCCCAATTCGGGTGAGCTGATGATTTTTGCGGGCGCTTTTGTGGGTGCTTGTGTGGGCTTTTTATGGTACAATTCTTATCCTGCCCAGGTATTTATGGGCGATACAGGAAGTTTGGCCATTGGGGGTATCATTGCCGTTTTTGCTATCATGATTAGAAAAGAATTATTGATCCCGGTTTTATGTGGGGTTTTTCTGATAGAGAATTTATCTGTAATTATTCAGGTAAGCTATTTTAAATATACCAGAAAACGGTTTGGCGAGGGCAGAAGGGTTTTCCTGATGTCGCCCTTGCACCATCACTATCAAAAGAAAGGATACCATGAGGCTAAAATCGTAACCCGGTTTTGGATTATTGGAATCTTATTGGCCATCATCACTTTAGTCACTTTAAAACTTCGGTAATGGAAAAGGATAGAATTGTAATTCTTGGTGCAGGAGAAAGTGGGGTTGGAGCGGCAATGCTGGCGCAGAAACAGGGTTTTGATGTTTTTGTGTCGGACTTTGGTGCTATTGCCACTCAGTATAAAGAGATTTTAGAGGAATTACGTGTCCCTTTTGAAGAGAAACAGCATACTGCTGAAAAGATATTGAATGCAGCGGAAGTGATAAAAAGTCCGGGAATACCTGATACCGCTCCGATCATTAAGGAGATTAAGAAAAAGGGGATTCCTGTGGTTTCGGAAATTGAGTTTGCCAAACGGTATACCAATGCAAAAACCATTTGTATTACCGGTTCGAACGGTAAAACAACCACTACCATGCTTACCTACCACACGCTGAGAAAAGCAGGTTTTAATGTAGGGCTTGGTGGAAATGTTGGGCATAGTTTTGCCGCCTTGGTGGCTACGGCAGATTATGACTGGTATGTCTTGGAGCTTTCGAGCTTTATGCTGGATGACATGCATGAGTTTAAAGCCGATATAGCGGTATTATTGAACATTACACCTGACCATTTAGACAGGTACGATTATAAACTGGGTAATTATGCAGCATCGAAAATGCGCATTACCCAAAATCAGACAGCTGATGATGTTTTCATTTACTGCGCTGATGACCCTGAAACTTTAAAGGTTTTAAAAACAACGAACGTAAGTTCAAAAATGTATCCCTTCTCTATTCGTAAAAAGATTGAAAGCGGGGCATACCTGGAAAGCAATAACATACACATAAATATACACCTAAACGACGAACTAACCATGTCTATTTCAGAGTTAGCCCTTCAGGGCAAGCATAATATTTACAACTCTATGGCTTCGGGCATAGTAGCCAAAGTATTAGACATTCGAAATACTTCCATCCGCGAAAGTATGGGAGATTTTAAGAATATTGAACACAGGTTGGAACATGTGGCAAAGATTTCGGGGGTGGATTACATCAATGATTCTAAAGCCACTAACGTGAATTCGACCTGGTATGCTTTGGAGAGTGTAGGAACTGACGTGATTCTGATTATGGGCGGCGTTGATAAGGGTAATGATTACAATATGCTTAAGGATATGGTGCACCAGAAGGTGAAAGCCATTGTGTGTTTGGGTAAAGACAATAAGCGTATTCATGAGGCTTTTGAAGATGATGTAGAGATTATAGTGAATACTTTTTCTGCTCATGAAGCGGTGCAGGTAGCCTATCACCTGGCTAAAAAAGGAGATACGGTTTTGCTTTCGCCAGCGTGCGCAAGCTTTGATTTATTTAAAAATTACGAAGACAGAGGCAATCAATTTAAGAGTGCCGTTAAAGAACTGTAGACTATGGTTGCAATAAATAAACTTCTGGACAAGACAAAAGGAGATCGCTGGATTTGGCTGATCATCATTTTGTTGTCGCTTATTTCCATTTTGGTAGTATACAGTTCTACCAGTACTTTGGCATTTAAGCGTGGTGTAGGGGTGGAAAAATTATTGCTGACCAAACACGTGATATTTGTGCTGATAGGTATTGCTATGATTTATATAGCCCACCTTTTGGATTACAGGTACTATGCCGGAATTTCTAAAGTACTGATGGTAATTACGATTCCATTGCTGGTGTATACACTGATCTTTGGAGCCAATGTAAATGATGCTTCGAGATGGGTTAAGATACCGCTGATCGGTTTAACGTTTCAAACTTCGGATTTGGCCAAGCTGGCTTTAATTACATTTCTGGCCAGGATGCTGACCAGAAAGCAAGAGAATATTAAAGACGTTAAAGAAGCATTTATCCCGATTATGGGTTCTGTTTGTGTGGTGTTTGTGCTGATTGCATGGGCAAATATGTCGACCGCTTTAATGCTTTTTGGTGTAAGTATTTTGCTGTTGATTATTGGCCGTATCAGTATTAAGCAGATCATGATGGTATGTGCGGGTGGTTTTGTGCTGCTGCTTTTTGTAGCTTTTTTAGGTCCACGTAGAGAAGTGTATAAATCACGTATTGAAACTTATATGCACCCGGAGCGTCAGAACTCTGATAAAACATTTCAGTCCGACCATTCCAAAATTGCTTTGGCCTCTGGCGGGGTTTTTGGTAAAGGTCCGGGGAATAGTATTGAAAAGAACTTTTTGCCTCATCCGTATTCTGATTTTGTGTTTGCAATGATCATTGAGGAGTACGGAACTATAGGGGGGATAATTGTAATGTCGCTTTATCTGGTGCTGCTTTATCGATGCATAAAGATTGTAACCAGGGCACCCAAGGCATTTGGGGCATTGCTGGCGGCAGGCTTAAGTTTTAGTTTAACCATACAGGCCTTTGCAAATATGGCTGTAGCTGTTGGTTTGGGCCCGGTTACCGGTGTGCCTTTACCGCTGGTGAGTATGGGTGGAACCTCTCTGTTATTTACCAGTATTGCATTTGGGATAATATTGAGTGTGAGCAAGGATGTTGAAGAAAATAATAGTAAAAAAGTGATTGTGGGTGAAATACCTGCAATGGCATAAAATAAGATGATGAAACCAACAAGGGTAATTATTTCGGGTGGCGGTACTGGCGGACATATTTTTCCGGCCATATCTATTGCCAATGCGCTGAAGCGTATGGAGCCAGCGTGCGAAATATTATTTGTTGGTGCTACAGGCAGAATGGAAATGGAAAAGGTTCCTGCTGCCGGATATAAAATTGTGGGTTTAAATATCAGCGGTATCCAAAGAGGATCTATCATTAAAAACCTTGGCCTGCCATTTAAGCTTTTAGGAAGTGTTAAAAAAGCCATGCAGCTGATCTCTGAATTTAAACCAGATGTTGTAGTTGGGGTTGGAGGCTATGCATCAGGACCGATATTGTATGCGGCATCTTTAAAAAATATTCCTTACCTGATACAGGAGCAGAACTCTTATGCAGGTATAACTAATAAATGGCTGGGGAAAAAGGCGGCTAAAGTTTGCGTGGCTTTTGATGGTATGGATCAGTTTTTCCCTGCCGCCAATATATTGAAAACCGGAAACCCGGTAAGAAAAGATGTTGTTGATATTTTAAATAAGCATCATGCAGGAGCAGAATTGCTAAAGCTTGATCCGCTTAAGAAAACAATATTGGTTACAGGTGGTAGCCTTGGGGCTGGTACTTTAAATAAAAGCATTGAAAAACACTTGCTTGAGCTATTGAAGGAAGATGTACAGGTGGTATGGCAAACCGGTAAGTTTTACTACAAAGGAATTGTGGAGCGTTTAGGTTTGAATTTTCATCCGAATGTGCGAATTCTGGAATTTCTGAATAAGATGGACATGGCTTATGCCGCTGCTGATCTTATTATATCAAGAGCCGGTGCCGGTACCATTGCAGAATTGTGTTTGATTAAAAAGCCGGTTATCCTGGTTCCTTCACCAAATGTAGCCGAAGATCATCAGACCAAAAACGCCCTGGCTTTAGTGAAAAACAATGCAGCAATGTTAATAACAGATCACTCTGCCGAAGATACGCTGGTGCCCGAAGCATTGTCGCTGCTAAAAGATAAGGAACGGTGTAAGATATTTTCTGAGAACATTGGTGAGATGGCTTTGCCTGATGCCGATAATCTGATTGCACAACAGGTTTTAAATTTAGCTGGAAAGGGGGGGCAGGAATAATGGAACTGGACAATATAAAAAGAGTTTATTTCGTGGGTATCGGTGGAATTGGAATGAGTGCCCTTGCCCGTTATTTTGTGAAGAGAAAATGTATTGTTTGCGGTTATGATAAAACAAAGACCAATCTTACAACTGCTCTTGAGCAGGAGGGTGTTTTGATATCTTACGTCGACAATGAGGATACCTTGCCTAATTGCTTTACTGCTGATGATAAAGAAACACTGATAATTTATACGCCTGCAATTCCTAAGAATTCGGAAATATTGAATTATTATAAAGGGCATGGCTTTAAACTTAAAAAGCGCTCGGAGGTTTTGGGCATCATTAGTAAAGGCCAGTTTTGTATTGCTGTTGCCGGTACACATGGTAAAACCACTACTTCATCAGTAGTTGCGCATATTTTAACTGACACAGGTTATGGCTGTACCGCATTTTTAGGCGGTATAGCTACGAATTATAACAGTAACTTTTTGATTGGCAGTAACAATGTGGTTGTGGTAGAGGCTGACGAATATGATCGTTCATTTTTGACACTGCATCCGGATATTTCGGTAATCACTTCTATGGATGCTGATCACCTGGATATTTATGGTGATGCTTCGCAATTGCAGGAGTCGTTTCAATTGTTTGCCGGTCAGCTAAAACCTGAAGGTACCCTGTTTGCTAAAAAAGGCTTGCCTATTGCCGGTTCGATAAGTTATAGTGCTGATCTGGATTCGCAGGTCAAGGCTAAAAACATCAGGGTGGAGCATGCAAGTTTTGTATTCGATTATGAGGATGCCGATCATTCGATTAAAGGAATAAGCCTGATGCTTCCGGGAAAACATAACGTAGAAAATACGGTGGCAGCAATTGCTGTTGCTTTGAAACTGGGTATTGATCCCGAAAAGATAAAAACTGCTGTAGGTAATTTTAAGGGTGTAAAGAGAAGATTTGAGTATATCGTAAATTCTCCGGAGCATATTTATATAGATGACTATGCCCATCATCCTGAAGAACTAAGGGCCTGCTTTAATGCGGTAAGACAATTGTATCCTGATAAGAAACTGACAGTGATCTTTCAGCCACATTTGTTTACCCGTACCCGTGACTTTGCAGATGATTTTGCACAAGTTTTAAGCACTGCCGATGATTTGATACTGTTGGAAATATATCCGGCCAGGGAATTGCCGCTGGAAGGGATTAATTCGCAGTATTTGTTAGATAAGATCTCGTTGAAAAACAAAGAGATATGTGGAAAAGATTTAGTTGTAGAACGCATAAAGAACAAGCAGCCTGAGTTACTTTTAACTGTAGGTGCCGGTGATATAGATACATTGATACAACCACTAAAAACCCTGTTGACAAATGCTTAAGAGGATAAATTGGAGATCGGTATTTAAAGGTTTTGCCTGGATAGTTAGTCTGGCCGGAATTATAGTGCTCATGAGTTTTGTGAGCATTAAGAAAGATACTGTGACTTGTACCAATATTAAAATCTTAATTCCGGGAGCGGATAACTTTATTGAAAGGGAAGAAGTAGATGCAATTTTAAAACAGAGTCAGGGTATATTGATTGGTAAGAAACTGGAGCAGATCAATCTGGAAGAAATAGAACAAAAATTAAAGGCGAATCCTTACATCGCTTTTGCAACAGTTTATGCAGATATGAATGGAGTAATTCATATTAATGTGAAACAGCGCCAGCCGATATTAAGGGTCATAAATGCAAGTGATCAGGATTTTTATATCGATAGGAATGGATTGAAAATGCCTATTTCTCCAAATTTTACAGCCAGCGTATTGGTGGCAAACGGAAAAATAATGGAGCATTTTAGTGGTAAGGTAGATACGTTGATTACCAAGCTGGCTAAGGATCTGTATAAAACGGCATCCTATATTGAGCAGGATTCGTTATGGAATGAGCAGATCGAGCAATTGATTGTAGATGATAAAAATGATATACAGTTGGTGCCAAGATTAGGTGACCAGCGGATCATTTTGGGGACTGCAGATTCACTGGAAGTTAAGATGAGGAATTTGCGTGCTTTTTACAACAAGGCAATGCCGAAGGTGGGATGGTACACCTATAAAACCATCAATATAAAATATACCAATCAGGTTGTTTGCGAAAAGAACAAGATTGATTCTTTATCAGAGGTAGCCAGGTTAGATTCCCTGAAAAAGAAACCGATAGATACGATGGTTCGCGAAGAGATGCCGGAAGAACTAAAGGATGATAATTAAAACAGATACCAGGAAAAACAAAAATAATAAACTCAACAAATCAATATAGTTATGGGCAAAGAAAAATTAACCACTCAGTCTCCAATCGTAGTAGGGTTGGATATTGGTACTACTAAGATCTGTGTGATCGTTGGTCGCAGAACACAACACGGAAAAATAGAAGTATTAGGTATAGGAAAAGCAGAATCCGCAGGGGTAACACGTGGTGTGGTATCCAATATCCAGAAAACAGTTCAGGGGATAGCTCAGGCGGTAGAACTTGCAAGCGGGCAATCGAACGTCGAAATCCGCGTTGTTAATGTAGGTATTGCTGGCCAGCATATCAAAAGTTTACAACACAGAGGTATTTTGACCAGAAGAGAATTAAATAATGAGATAGGAAAGAAGGATATTGACAAGCTAATTGATGATATGTTCAAACTGGTTATGCCCCCAGGAGAAGAAATCATCCATGTATTGCCACAAGAGTTTACTATCGACAATGAGCCGGGTATTAAGGATCCTATTGGAATGGCAGGAGTGCGTTTGGAAGCAAACTTCCATATCATTTCCGGTCAGGTAACTGCGGTAAAAAATATAATGAGATGCGTAACCAATGCCGGGTTACAAACTCAGGAATTGATACTGGAGCCATTAGCTTCTTCTGAATCGGTGTTGAGCGATGAAGAAAAAGAGGCGGGCGTGGCTTTGGTAGATATAGGTGGTGGTACTACCGATATCGCTATTTTCCATGAAGGAATTATCCGTCATACTGCTGTTATTCCTTTTGGAGGTAACAGTGTAACTGAAGATATCAGAGAAGGATGTTCTGTAATGAGAAACCAGGCGGAATTGTTGAAAACCCGTTTTGGTTCTGCACTTGCAGAAGAGAATAAAGAGAACGAGATTATTTGTGTTCCGGGATTAAGAGGAAGAGAACCTAAAGAGATTTCAGTGAAAAATCTTGCTTATGTAATCCAGGCCCGTATGGAGGAAATTATTGAGCATGTTTATTACGAAATCAAATCTTCTGGATATGAGAAAAAACTAATCGGAGGAGTAGTGATTACTGGTGGTGGTGCATTGTTGAAACACTTGTCGCAGTTGGTTGAATATGTAACCGGATTAGATTGCCGTGTTGGATATCCGAATGAGCATTTGTCTAAATATGAAGACATGCCTAAAACCATCTATGATGATTTGAAAAGCCCGATGTATGCTACCAGTGTTGGTTTGTTAATTAAAGGTATACAAAAAGCTGAGGAGCTGCTTGAGGAAATGAAGCAACCGGGAGTGTTTGTAGAGCGACCAAAAGATAAAGAGAAAGTAAAACGTTCAGGTGGTGGATTATTTGATAAACTTCTAGCTAAAACAAAGGATTTCATCAAGGATGATATGAATGTAAGCGATGAAGATTATATAAAGCCGTAATATTTTTCAACAAAACACGATTTTTCCACATTCTTAACAGTTGTGGAAAACGCCTGTTAAAAAAGTGTTAATATTACATAGAGAGATGAACAGGAAAAACGAATTTTTAAATAACTGATTCATAAAGATATGCAGTTTGAAATGTTAAAAGATAAGTCGTCAATCATCAAGGTAATTGGTGTTGGTGGCGGTGGAGGTAATGCGGTAAACCATATGTACCGTTCTGGAATTACAGGTGTTGACTTTATCATTTGTAATACTGATGCGCAGGCTTTGGAGTTTAGTCCTATTCCTAATAAGGTTCAACTTGGTGCAAGTTTAACTGAAGGTATGGGTGCAGGCTCTATTCCTGAAGTTGGTAAAAATTCAGCCATAGAGAATATAGATGATATTAAGCAGATGCTGGGCAACACTACAAAAATGTTGTTCATTACGGCAGGAATGGGTGGAGGTACCGGAACAGGCGCCAGCCCGATCATAGCTAAAGCTGCAAAAGAATTAGATATTTTAACGGTAGCCATTATTACTACGCCTTTCTCCTTTGAAGGTAAAAGACGTAAAATGCAGGCTAACGATGGTTTAGATGAACTAAAAAAATATGTAGATTCTTACCTGGTTATTTCTAACGACAGATTGCGCGAAATATTCGGTAACCTTACTTTAGGTTCAGCATTTGCTCAGGCAGATGATATTTTAACAACTGCTGCAAAAGGAATTGCCGAGATTATAACTGTACCTGGATACATCAACGTGGATTTTAAAGATGTGCGTACTGTTATGAAAGATAGCGGTGTATCTATAATGGGTAGTTTTGCATGCGAAGGCGAAAACAGAGCATTAAATGCTGTTGAAGGTGCTTTGGCTTCTCCATTGTTGAAAGACAATGAGATTGAAGGTGCAAGATATATCCTATTAAATATCAGTTCAGGAGTACAGGAAGTAACAATGGACGAGGTAACGATCATCACTGATTATATCCAGGATAAAGCAGGTCTTTCTGCTGATTTGATCTGGGGTAACTGTATTGATGAAAACCTTGGCGAAAGATTATCTGTAACCATTATTGCTACCGGCTTCCAAACTAAAGAACAGCGTGAAGAAGATAAAAAGAACGTTAAAAAGATCTCTTTATTAACTCCAGAAGAAGCACCTATGGTGCGTCCGGTAGAGCCTGTAAACTCTTTCATACAACCTAAAGCTGACGTTCCTGCTCAGGAGCCGGTTATGAAAGCCAAAGAAGAAATAAAGCAATCAGATCTTTTCGGTGATTTATTTAATATCAATAAAGCCAGAAAAACTGATGAGCCTGAAAATACAGTGGTAAGACATACCTTAATCGAAGAAGAACCTGCTCAGGAAACTCAACAAGAGTCATCTGGCTTTGAATTCGAAATTAAGCTTGCAGAAACTGATTTTGTATTTGAAACCCCGGCATCAGTATTTAATAATGATGTTGAAGCTCATAGAGAAGAAGTTCAGGAAGCAGGATTGGATGATGACAAAAATGATGAGTCAATAGAAGATCAGCTTAAAAAATCGAAAGAAAGAATCTTAAGATTAAAAGATCTGAGCATGAAATTAAGAACCAGCAATGGTTTGCAGGAGTTAGAGAATGAGCCAGCTTACAAACGTAAGCAAATGCAGCTGCAACAGGTTCAGCACTCATCTGAGTCTCAGGTTTCAAGATTTACTTTAAGTAATGATGAAGATGGATCTACTGAAATCAGACCTAATAACTCATTCCTTCATGACAACGTTGATTAATTATTAACATAAAAAAAATAGAAAGCCTTAACAATAAATATGTTAAGGCTTTTTTGGCATAATAATAGC
>Ga0256874_1000036_pt1 | contig 20726 bp, 14 predicted proteins | sample MC6MC0417MT_FD_190189 | JGI IMG/M metagenome (GOLD analysis project Ga0256874, IMG submission 190189) | Metatranscriptome of enriched soil aggregate microbial communities from Iowa State University, Ames, United States - MC6-MC0417-MT... | ecosystem: Environmental > Terrestrial > Soil >...
CTTTGTTATGCAAGCATAGTATTTAATGAAACAACAGGAGACAATAGACTATTTTTTAAAGGTAGTGTGGCAAAACATGGCCAACACCTATAACCAGATCGCATCCGGATTCGGAATAACGCAGGCAATTGGTTATGTATTAATTAATATAGACAAAGAGGGGACGGCGGTGTCTCAGCTTGCAGGTCTGCTTGGGGTCAAGGCAACGAGTTTGTCCAGGATGCTAAACAATATGGAGGAACTGGGGTTAATATACAGGGAAACTTCTGCCGGGGATAAGCGATCGGTTAAAGTTTATCTTACTGATTTTGGCCGCGAGAAAAGACAGCTGGCAAAAGGGGTTGTGATTTCGTTTAATGAGTATTTAAATGAAAACCTAAACTCTCACGAGAAGAATAATTTGATACTATCCTTACAGAAATTAAATAAACTGACTTTAGCTTATAAAATACCTGAAGAAAACGGGGAAAATAAAGGCTAACCAGGTAACAGCTTGATAATCATTAAAAGCAAAAATATACTGATGGAAATGATAAACAAAAAGATAAATAAGGTAGCGGTATTGGGATCCGGAATTATGGGGTCGCGTATTGCCTGTCACTTTGCAAATATAGGTGTTGAGGTCTTGTTGTTAGATATTGTGCCAAAGGGGGGGGCAAGAAATGGTATAGTTGATACAGCCTTACAAACAGCTGTAAAAACCAATCCCTCGCCAGTTTATTCCAAAAAAGTACTTAACAAAATTACTACTGGTAATTTTGACGATGATATGTCTAAAATTGCAGGTTGCGATTGGATAATAGAGGTTGTTGTAGAGAATCTGGATATTAAGAAAAAAGTATTTGAGCAGGTAGAACAGCACCGTAAACCGGGTACTTTGGTTACTTCCAATACTTCTGGAATTCCTATTCATATGATGGCCGAGGGCAGAAGTGATGATTTTAAAGCTAATTTCTGCGGCACGCATTTCTTTAATCCTCCTCGTTATTTAAGGTTACTTGAAATTATACCTACTCCACATACCAAACCTGAACTGGTAGATTTTCTGATGCATTATGGCGATAAGTTTTTAGGTAAAACCACCGTTTTATGTAAAGATACGCCTGCATTTATAGCAAACAGGGTTGGTGTGTATTCTATTATGGCGTTGCTACATCTGGTTGAAAAGATGGAGCTGACGGTAGAAGAGGTAGATAAATATACTGGTCCGGCTTTGGGCCGACCAAAATCGGCAACTTTCCGTACTACCGATGTAGTAGGGCTAGATACCATGATTAAAGTTGCCAAAGGACTTTATGATAATTGTCCGGATGATAAAGCACACGATCTTTTTAAGCTTCCGGCTTATGTAGAAAAGATGGAAGCCAATAAATGGCTTGGTGATAAAACCAACCAGGGTTTTTATAAAAAAACAAAGACTGCAGATGGCAAAACAGAGATTCTTGCCCTTGATTTAAAAACACTGGAATACAGACCGCAGGTAAAAGTTAAATCGGCTACGCTGGATTTGACCAAACCGATTGAGAACGTAAGAGACAGAATGAAGGTATTTGCTGCGGGCAAAGACAAAGCAGGCGAGCTTTTCAGGGCTTCGTTTTTTGGTTTGTTCGAATATGTTTCTGACAGGATTCCGGAGATATCTGATGAACTATATAGAATTGATGATGCCATGCGTGCCGGTTTTGGATGGGATTTAGGTCCGTTTGAGGTTTGGGATGCCGTAGGTATAGCAGAATCTATTGAGGGCATGAAAAAATATGGACACGAGGCTGCGGTCTGGGTTCATGAGATGCTTGCTGCCGGTAATACATCGTTTTACAAGGTAGAGGATGGGGTTCGTAAATATTATGATATCCCTACCAAAAGCTATAAAGCGGTTCCAGGTACAGAGGCGTTTATTATTCTTGATAATTTAAGGGGCAGCAAGGTGATTTGGAAAAACTCCGGTGCATCGATTATTGATTTGGGCGACGGAATTATCAACGTAGAGTTTCATTCTAAAATGAATACCATTGGCGGCGATACTTTACAGGCCATTAATAAAGCCATTGATATAGCAGAGAAGGATTACAGAGGGGTGGTTATTGGAAATGATGGAGCAAACTTCTCGGCCGGTGCCAACGTAGGGATGATCTTTATGATGGCGGTTGAGCAGGAGTGGGACGAGTTGAATATGGCGATAAGGACGTTCCAGAATACTTCTATGCGCATCAGGTATTCTTCTATCCCGGTAGTTGTTGCGCCACATAACCTTACTCTTGGTGGTGGCTGCGAATTCAGCTTACATGCCGATCATGTGCAGCTTAACGCCGAAACCTATATGGGTTTGGTTGAGTTTGGTGTAGGAGTTATACCTGGTGGGGGTGGTACCAAAGAATTTGCTTTAAGGGCTTCTGATGAATATAATGACGATCAGATTGTTCAGAATGTGCTTAAGGATAGGTTTTTAACTATCGGTATGGCTAAGGTTTCTACCTCGGCTGTTGAGGCATTTGAATTGGGTTACTTGCAAAAAGGTAAATATTCTATTTCTATGAACAGGAGCAGGCTAATTGCTGATGCTAAGGCTAAGGCAATTGAACTTGCCGATGCGGGTTACACACAGCCAGTTAGACGAAAAGATATTAAGGTATTGGGTAAACAGGGTTTAGGTATTGTTTACGCAGGTGCTAATACCATGTATTCGGGCCATTACATCTCCGAGCATGATAAAAAGATCTCTGAAAAATTAGGTTGGGTGATGTGTGGAGGTGATCTTTCATCGCCAACAGAAGTAACCGAACAGTATCTACTGGATTTGGAAAGGGAAGTGTTTTTATCGCTTTGCGGCGAAAGGAAAACGCTTGAACGTATCCAGAGTATTGTAACTAAAGGCAAGCCATTAAGAAATTAATTTTTTGATTAAAAAAGATAAGACATGCAAGAAGCATATATTATAGCAGGATATCGTACCGCAGTAGGCAAAGCCCCTCGTGGTGTATTTCGTTTTACGAGGGCAGATGATCTGGCAGCTGAAGTAATCAGACATTTGGTAGCATCTATACCCAATCTGGATAATGAGCAAATTGATGATGTGATTGTAGGTAATGCTACGCCTGAAGCAGAACAAGGGCTAAATATTGGTCGTATGATATCGCTGATGGGTTTAGATACGGATAAAGTACCGGGTGTTACCGTTAACAGGTATTGCGCATCGGGTTTGGAAACTATTGCCACGGCGGTTGCTAAAATTAAAAGCGGTATGGCCGATTGCATTATTGCCGGTGGGGTTGAAGTGATGTCGGGTATGCCTTTTGGTGGTTGGAAAGTTGTTCCGAATGCCGAGGTTGCCAGGGTTAATCCGGATTGGTATTGGGGGATGGGCTTAACAGCTGAGGCGGTTGCGCGTGAGTATAATGTGAGCAGGGAAGATCAGGATGAATTTTCTTATCAGTCGCATCAGAAAGCTGTTGAAGCGATTAAAAATGGTCATCTGAAAGATGGGCTTTTACCAATTACGGTAAATGAAAACTATCTGGATGCTGATATGAAAAAGAAAACCAGAAGTTATGTGGTGGATACTGATGAAGGGCCAAGGGCTGATACTTCGATAGAGAAGCTGGCTAAATTAAAACCTGTATTTGCAGCTGATGGTTGTATTACTGCCGGTAATTCTTCGCAAACGTCAGATGGTGCTGCGTTTGTTTTGGTGGTTTCTGAAAAGAAAATGAAAGAGCTTGGTGTTGAGCCTATTGCACGTTTGGTTAGCTATGGCATTGCCGGTGTGCCGCCACGTATCATGGGAATTGGGCCTATCTATGCCATCCCTAAAGCTTTGAAACAAGCGGGTATGACGCTTGATCAGATTGAATTGATTGAATTGAATGAGGCCTTTGCTTCTCAGTCGCTTGCGGTTGTTAGAGAATTGGGTATCAATAAAGATATTTTAAATGTTAACGGAGGTGCTATTGCACTTGGTCATCCGCTTGGGTGTACTGGTGCCAAGCTATCTGTGCAGTTGTTTAATGAATTAAAAAGAAGAAAACAAAAATACGGTATGGTAACCATGTGTGTGGGTAGCGGACAAGGTGCGGCCGGTATTTTTGAAGTATTTTAAAAGTAGTTAGTATTTAGACGTTAGTATTTAGACGAATTGCCTAACAGCATGTCGTTTAAAGACACCCATACTATCTAAATACGAACTACTAATATCTAATTACTAAAAGTATGGAAACTACAGACAAAAAAACGATTAAAGGTGGAGAGTTTTTAATAACAGAAACCGCTTATCAGGATGTATTTATTCCTGAAGAATTTGATGAAGAGCAAAAAATGATTGCGCAGACCTGTCGTGATTTCCTTGCTGCAGAGGTATATCCAAATCTTGATCGTATTGATACGCAGGAGGAAGGATTAATGCCTTCGCTAATGGATAAAGCAGGAGAGCTGGGGATTCTGGGTGTATCTATACCTGAAGAATACGGCGGTTTTGGGAAGAATTTTAATACTTCGATGCTGGTAGCTGATGTTATTGGTGCCGGTCACTCTTTTGCTGTTGCGCTTTCTGCACATACCGGAATTGGTACGCTGCCTATTCTGTATTATGGAAATGCTGCTCAAAAAGATAAATATATTCCTAAGCTGGCAACCGGCGAATGGAAAGCAGCTTACTGCTTAACTGAACCAAATTCTGGTTCTGACGCCAACTCTGGTAAAACAAAAGCCAAACTAAGTGCTGACGGTAAACATTATTTGATCAATGGTCAGAAAATGTGGATTACTAATGGTGGTTTCGCTAATGTGTTTATTGTGTTTGCCAAGATTGATGACGATAAAAACCTAACCGCATTTATTGTTGAGCGCGACTTTGGTGGCATTACCATGAACCCTGAAGAGCATAAAATGGGTATTAAAGGTTCTTCGACCAGACAGGTGTTTTTTAACGACTGCCCTGTACCTGTTGAAAACATGTTATCTGAGCGCGAAAACGGGTTTAAAATTGCTGTAAATATCTTAAACATTGGAAGGATTAAACTGGCAGCTGCAGCTATCGGCGCCTCTAAATCTGTAATAGATACGGCTATTAATTATTCGAATGAGCGTATTCAGTTTGAAAGACCCATCTCTAAATATGGAGCTATTCGTCATAAACTGGCCGAGATGGCTTCTAAAGTTTATGCTGTAGAGTCGGCTAATTACCGTGCAGGTCAGAACATCGATGATGCATATGATACCCTGGTTGCCGGTGGCATGGATGCCGGTAAGGCAAAATTAAAATCTACAGAACAGTTTGCAGTTGAGTGCGCCATTTTGAAGGTATGGGGATCTGAAGCGTTGGATTATGTTGTTGATGAAGGTGTGCAGATTTATGGTGGTATGGGATTCTCGGCAGAAGCACCTATGGACAGGGCTTACCGCGATGCGCGGATTAACAGGATATTTGAGGGTACTAACGAGATAAACAGGTTGCTTACTGTTGATATGATGCTGAAACGTGCAATGAAGGGCGAACTGGATTTGATGACTCCGGCAACTGCTGTTGCAGGTGAATTAATGTCAATCCCTGATTTTGGTGAAGAGGATGATACTTTGTTTGCTGCAGAAAAGAAAATCATTAAAAACCTTAAAAAGGCTACTTTAATGGTTGCTGGTGCTGCGGTCCAGAAGTTGATGATGAGCCTGTCTAAAGAGCAAGAGATTCTGATGAATATTGCTGATATGGCCAGCTATGTTTATGTAGCTGAATCGGCAATGTTGAGAACGGAGAAACTGGTAAGCATCAGAGGTGAAAAGGAATGTGAGGGGCAGTTGAATTTAATGCGCATTTACTTTGTGGAAGCGGTTGATGCGGTTCAAAAGGCTGGTAAAGAAGCGCTATGGGCGTTTGCCGAAGGCGATGAACTGAGGATGATGATGGTTGGCCTGCGCAGATTTACTAAAGCAGAGCCGTTTAATGTTAAAAATGTTCGCCAAAGTGTGGCACAGCAGCTAATAGCTGCAAATAGATACTGTTACTAACTTATTTTATACTAGGAGTAACATTTCATAAATAAACTGGGCGCCCCTAAAATATTAGGGGCGTTTTTTATGTCAATTGTTAAAATTGGTTAAAAATTGTTCTATCGCCAATAAAAGACTATTTTTGTGCATTATGTTAAAAAATAGGCTTTTATTATGGATAGCTGTCATTGTTGGTGTTTTAGCCGCGTGTACAAAACCTGAAGTCTATGATGAAAAGGCTCAGTTTGAGATTGATGAAACGATAATTAAGGACTGGGCAGTGGCAAATAAGGTTACTTTAACAAAAGATACGAGCGGGCTTTATTACAGAATTGATTCTGCTGGTACAGGAGCCGACGATCGTGCCCCGACTGATACTTTAACTGTAGAGTATGAAGGCCGCTTAATGACCGATTCAGTTTTTAGTCGGGCTACCGCTGATAATCCGTTTAAGTTTATTCGGGAAAGTGTAATGCCGGGCTGGAGAATAGGTTTGTCTTTAATTAAGCCAGGTGGACGGATAGAGTTACTGGTGCCTTCAAAGCTGGCATATAAGAATTACCCTACTCCCGGAGTACCGGCAAATTCTGTATTATATTTTATTATTGATTATAAAAAAGTTGCTAAAAAAGTAGATAAACAAAAATAGTATGTTAAAAAAAATTACCTCATATACCTTTCTTCTAGTGGGTTTGATTCTTCTAAATTCTTGTAAAAAGGAATATGAGTCTATTCAAAGTATAGATGATACTAAAATAAAAGATTACATCTCGAGCAATAATATCACCGATGCAATAGAAGATCCTGATAAAACAGGATTTTATTATCAGATTAAGACACAAGGAACCGGAGAGCTTTTTAAGACTACCGATTCTGTTTTGTATTCTGTATCTGTAAAATCGTTATTGAACGGTACTAATTATCACACTACACCCGCTATCTCTAACTTAGGAACTTATGTAGGGTATGCCAGTTCTTTTTCTTATTCTGGCGGTAGTAGTGTTGGATCTGTGGGCATCCAGCTTCCAAGCTTAAGAAAAGTATTGCAAACCCTTAAGCCGGGTGGTGTTGCTAGAATTTTATTGCCTTCATACCTGGCCTTTGGTAAAAACGGAACAACTGTTTTAAATATTCCATCAAATGAAAATATTGAATTCACTGTTACTACTTACCCTGAAAAGTCTCAAAGGTTATTGGATGATAGAAGAATCAGAGAGTTCATACAATCAAAAGGTTTAACCGCTACAAAAGACCCATCAACCGGAGTTTACTATTCAGTTATACAGGCCGGTACAGGTACCGAAGTTATTGATCTTAATACTACTTTGAAAGCCAAGTATACAGGTCGTACACTTGATGGAACTTCATTTGATTCTAATACTGATGGAACATTTTCAACCACACTACTTGGAGTTATTTCTGGTTGGGAAGTGTTGACGAAGTTTACAAAGGGCGCAAAAGTTAGGATTTTCATCCCATCTTCAGAGGGGTATGGAACTACAGGGAGTACAGATCAAACAACGGGGCTAGTGAGGATTCAACCTAATGCCTGTTTAGATTTTGATATTGAAATTGTTGATGTTACCAACTAATTTGGTGTCTATTCATTTAGTGCATCCTTAAAAACTTTTAACACTCTTTCTCTTGCAAAAGCATGTTCAACAATAGGTTGTACATGCTTTTGTTGTTTATATTCAGGTAGCCAATGGTTGATATAAGCCTGATCCGGATCAAATTTTTTGGCTTGAAGTTCCGGATTAAATACCCGGAAGTATGGTGCGGCATCGTTTCCACATCCGCACGACCATTGCCATCCTCCAATATTGCTGGCCATTTCGTAATCCAATAATTTCTCTGCAAAATAGGCTTCGCCCCAGCGCCAGTCTATTAATAGATGCTTAGTTAAAAAAGAGGCTACTACCATGCGTACCCGGTTGTGCATATAGCCGGTTTGATTGAGTTGTCTCATTCCTGCATCTACCAGTGGATAACCGGTTTTACCCTCACACCAGGCTTCGAAATCTGATTCATTGTTTAGCCATTGGATATTGTCGTAAGCAGGTTTAAAGGACTGATGCACGATTCTGGGGAAGTGCCAGAGGATCATCATGTAAAAATCTCTCCAGGCAAGTTCGGATAGCCACTTGTTTGCTTTTTGTTTTAATGCTTGTTGTGCAGCCTCGCGGATACTTATTGTGCCGAAGCGAAGATGCATGCCGATATGTGTAGTGGCATCAACAGCTGGGAAATCTCTTTTGTCTTCATAATCGGTAAGTTTGCTGCCGAAACGTTTTGAGGGGAACTTTTGGCTCGACTCTTTGAATCCGATTTCTGCTAAAGTAGGTAAGGGAAGAGAGGCTATTTTAAGAAGATTGTTGAAGTAGTTGTTTATGGGATATGACTTAATGTAAAATTCATTAAGCTTTGCCCGCCATTGGTTGAAATAGGGAGTGAAAACGGTATAAGGCTTTCCGTCGGCCTTTAAAATCTCGTTCTTTTCAAAGATGACCTGGTCTTTGAATGTTTTAAACTCAATTTGTTCAGATGCAAGATATTCTGCCAATGCATCATCTCTTTCAATTGCATTGGGTTCGTAATCATGGTTGGTATAAACAGCTTTTACATTGTAGTTTTTTAAAATTTGAATCCATACTTCTTCAGGCGTGCCATATTTAACTGCTATGGTAGATCCCTGTGTTGCAAGTTCGGAATGAATTTCCTGTAAGGTGTGATGTATAAAGGTTACTCTTGGATCTTCCTGGTTTGAAAGTTTTTTGAGAATCTTTGTATCAAAAATAAAAAGAGGTAGAACGGGGTATGGACCTCTTAGCGCCTCGTAAAGTGCTGCATTGTCGTCTAACCTTAAATCTCTTCTGAACCAGCAAACGCTTATTTCTTCTTTCACTACTTATAAATATCGGTTAATGCATCTTCCAGGTGGGTATATTTAAATATAAAACCTGCATCCAGAAGTTTTTGTGCAGATGTATTTGTGCTTATGAGCGGGAGGATACTCATTTTTCCGAGAATCATTTCCAGTACTTTTTCCGGTACATGTATTGGCCATACCGGACGTTTTATTGTTTTTGCTATCGCTTTTGTTAAAGTTTCGTTGGTTACCGGAAAAGGCGCACATGCGTTGTAAGCACCCTGGTATGATGGATTCTCTGCTGCCGTAAGAAACATATTTACAATATCATCAATGTGTACCCATGGGGTCCATTGCTTCCCGCTACCTAAGGGGGCGCCAACAAAATAGCGGATGGGCCTTTCTAATGCTGCCAGACCGCCTTCTGATTTACCAAGAACAAAACCAATTCTGAATTTAACTATTCGCAGATCTGGTGAGGTGCCTTCATCAACTGCCTCTTCCCATAATTTACAACACCTGGAAAGAAAGCCTGTGCCGCTTCCAGATTCTTCAGTTAATATTTCATCTCCACGGTTTCCGTAGTAACCGATGGCCGAGGCCGAAATAAAAGTTTTTACAGGGGCCTGTGTTTCTTTAATGGTTTTATAAAGCAATTGGGCAGACATTACCCTGCTATCTATAATTTGTTGTTTACGTTCTTTTGTCCATTTCTTTTCTGCAATGTTTTCGCCTGCCAAATGAATAATGGTATCTATGCCTTGCAGGCAGTTTGGATCTATGGTTTGTTTGTAAACATCCCATAAATAAACAGTTGCATTTTTTATGCTGGTGGCTTTCCTGGTTAGCACAGAGACTCTATGCCCGGATTCATGTAGCGCATTTATTAGTTTTTTTGCCTAGCATACCGGTAGCTCCTGTAATCAAGATTTGGTTCTTCATACTTCAATAACCTATTGTTTTAACTTTAAGTTTTGCGAAAAGCGCTTTTTATGCCTTTGATTTGTTTCGCTAGTGTAAATATTGGGGTTGTGATTCTTATTCGGATAAAAAATCGTATATTTTTGTAAATAGTACACAAAACTCAGTTGCAAGTTAATGAAGTCTAAGAAAATATTGGTGTGGTTCAGGAATGACCTTCGCTTACATGATAATGAAATGTTAGTTGAAGCAATTGCTAAATCGGACTGTATTTTACCTATTTATTTTTTTGATCCCCGACATTTTGAGAGTACTTCGTTCGAAACAGAAAAAACAGGAGCACGCAGAGCGCAGTTTTTGTTAGAAAGTGTTTCATCATTAAGAACAGCATTTCAAAAATTAGGTGGGGACATATTGCTGATACAGGGTAAACCTGAAGAGCATATACCGGCTATTGTTGAGCAGTTAGAAATTTCTGAGGTTTATCATCACCGAGAAGTTGGTCCGGAAGAAACTATAATATCTACTTATGTAGAGGATGCCTTGTGGAAACAAAGGATTAATCTTAAACATTTTATTGGGCATACACTTTATAATAAGGAAGATTTGCCTTTTCCAATTAAAGATATTCCAGATGTATTTACTCAGTTTAAAAAGAAAACAGAGCGTGATGCGATTGTGAAATCCTGTCATGAATCTCCTTTAGAGATTGATTTTGTTGAAAATGAAAATTGGGGTGTGCTGCCGTCGTTATTGGAGTTAGGATTTGCTGAGGCCGGGTTTGTGAACTTTGATGATGACGCTAAAGGTGGGGAATTAGATGGACTGGAACATCTAACAAAGTTACTTGAACCCGGATCAGATATTTATATCAAACATAGCTCAAAAGTTACAGCGGATAAACAGGGGTTTTCTTCTAAAATTTCGGGATGGCTCTCGTTCGGTTGTCTTTCGCCAAGAAAGGTTTATTGGATGGTTAAAGAGGCCGAGGCGAGCTTTGGTGCCAATCCTAATTTTAATCAGATCTTATTGGGCTTGCTTTGGCGCGATTACTTTAGATTTATGTTTAAAAAACATGGGATTAAGTTTTTCCAGGAGCCAGATTTTGAAGAACTGATTTTATCGCCTGTTGAAGTTGATGAGACTTTGGTGAAAAAATGGAAAGATGGGGAGACGGGGCATTTGCTTGTTGATAAATACATGAAAGAGCTAAATGACTCTGGATTTATTCCTCATGCAGGCCGCTTAGTTGTTGCTACTTTTCTGATTCATGTTTTAAAAATTCATTGGACAATTGGGGCTGCATATTTTGAAGAAAAGCTAGTGGATTATGCTCCTGCGAGTAACTGGGGTAACTGGGCAAATGTTGCAGGCGCTGGTCTTGACCTTAAATCAAAGAACACATTTGACCTTGATAAACAAATGAAAATTCTGGATGTAGTATCTCCTGATGCTGCCTCTCTTGTCTGATATTCTTGTTTAATAAATGCTGCTTTTGGACAGTAGATAAAAAAAATGTTAAACAAAAATTGTTTTTTAAACAAACTTGTTTAACATTTGTTGTTCAATATAGTGTGAAAAAATTCTCAATTAGTGATATAGAAGGCCTTATAGGCATAAAGGCGCACACCATCAGGGCGTGGGAAATCCGGTACAATCTTGTACCGCCTAAGCGGACATTAACCAACATCAGGTATTACGATGAGGAGGATTTGAAGTCCCTTTTAAATATTGTTGCGCTTAATGAGAATGGTTACAAGATTAGCAAAATAGCTAAAATGAGTAAGAAGCAGATTTCTGATCTGGTTACTCAGCTTAAGGCAGATTGGAACAATGATTCGGTTCAGATGCTTAGTCTTTCTAACGCGACTATCGATTACGATGAAGAAGTTTTTTCTAATACTTTAGCAGGCTGCATTGATGAAATGGGATTGATTAAAACCATGGATCTTGTGCTGTTCCCTTTTATGAAGAAGGTTGGGATGCTTTGGCAAACGGGCGCAATCGATCCTTCTCATGAGCATTTTGCTTCTAACCTGATAAGGGACCGTATAATTGTTGAGATTGATAAAGTTGAAAAACCACATAGAGAAGAGCCGAAACGATTTCTGCTTTTTTTGCCTGAGGCAGAGATGCATGAAGCAGGTTTGTTATTTGCCCGATATTTATTGAAAAGCTGTGGACAGGAAACTCTTTATCTTGGTTCGGAGATACCATATTCTGATCTGAAAAAAATTGTTGCAGCGTATAAACCAGATTATTCGTTTATTGTGCTAACCTCCTTAAATTTAGGCAAGGATATTAATAAAGTTGTAGGAAAGGTGATGGATAATTTGAACGTGCCGTTGTTAGTGGCAGGGAGTTTGATATCAGAATTTGATATTCTTGTGAAGGATCAACTGACACCATTGAAAAATGTTTGTGATATGGTTGAATTTCTTGAAGATTTATAAGGAAATTTACCTGTTTATTAAGGTAAAAAAACCTAATTTTGCAACACTTATAGCAATTCACACATAATGGATAATTTATCTTATCTCAACGGCGCAAATGCCGAATACATAGAATCCGTATATCAGTCTTATAAACAAGATCCTAATTCTGTTGAGTTTGGTTGGCAAAAGTTTTTTGAAGGCTTTGATTTTGGAAGAGGGTCTTCCGGAACATCGGTTAGTTCAGAGACTCCTGAGCATTTTTTAAAGGAAATTAATGTTCTTAATTTAATCAATGGCTATCGTCAGCGTGGCCACTTATTTACCCAAACCAATCCGGTAAGAGAAAGACGTCATCACTTGCCTACTTTGGACATGGAAAACTTTGGATTAACAAAGGCAGACCTGGACACTGTATTTAACTCTGGAATTGAGATTGGTATTGGAGCAGCTAAGCTTAGTGATATAATTGCTTTTTTAAAACAAACTTATTGTCGCTCTATTGGTGCAGAATATAAGTATGTACGTACGCCTGAAATCCTTTCATGGATTGAAGAGAAAATGGAAAGCGCACGTAATACTCCAAACTTCTCTATTGATGAGAAAAGAAGGATATTAAAGAAATTGAATGAAGCGGTTAGCTTTGAGAATTTCCTTGGAACTAAGTTTCTTGGTCAGAAGCGTTTTTCTCTTGAAGGAGCTGAAGCTTTAATTCCTGCCCTGGATTCGGTAATTGAAAAAGGAGCGGAACTTGGAATTGAAGAGTTTGTAATTGGTATGGCACACAGAGGACGTTTAAACGTTCTTGCCAATATCATGCAGAAAACCTATAAGGACATCTTTGCTGAATTTGAAGGCAAGGGTTATAGTGCGGAATCTCCTTTTGGAGGTGACGTGAAATACCATCTGGGTTACTCAACTGATGTTACTACGAATAATGGTAACAGTGTGCATTTGAGTTTATGCCCTAACCCTTCTCACCTGGAAACAGTGAATGGGGTAGTAGAGGGTATGACCAGATCTAAAATTGATTTTAAATATGGTGGCGACAATGCACGCATTGCTCCAATTTTGATACATGGTGATGCTTCTGTTGCAGGACAGGGTATTGTTTATGAAGTAATTCAGATGGCTGGTCTGGATGGTTATAAAACCGGTGGAACAATTCACTTGATTATAAACAACCAGATTGGTTTTACTACCAATTATAAAGATGGCCGTACCAGTACTTATTGTACTGATATTGCTAAAGTAACATTGTCGCCAGTATTCCATGTGAATGGTGACGATCCTGAGGCTTTAGTTTATGCTATTAATTTGGCAATGGAATATCGTCAGAAATATAAAAATGATGTGTTCATTGATATTTTATGTTACCGCAGATTTGGCCATAACGAGGCCGATGAGCCTAAGTTTACTCAACCGCTTCTATACAAAAGCATAGAGAAGCATGCTAATCCACACGATATTTATATTCAGCAGCTGATTGGTGAGGGTAAGCTTGAAGCAAGTTTAGCTAAGGAAATGGAAAAAGAGTTCCGTGGTATATTACAGGAACGTTTAAATGAAGCTAAAGAAATAACTTCTACTTATCATGAGGTGAAATTTGGCGGTGCATGGTCAGACATGCGTTTAGCTACACCTAAAGATTTTGAAACTTCTCCAAATACTTCTGTAAAAAAATCAACGCTGCTTGAGGTAGCTAAAAGAATAAGTACGCTTCCATCAAATAAAAAGTTCTTTAAGAAAATTGAGAAACTTTTTGAAGAGCGTAGTAAAATGGCAAATACTACTCATGTGTTCGACTGGGCAATGGGTGAGCAATTGGCATATGGTACTATCCTTGCTGAGGGAAAAAGAGTACGTTTAAGCGGACAGGATGTAGAGCGTGGAACATTCTCTCACAGACATGCGGTTATAACTCTTGAAGATTCTGAGGAAGAATATATCCCATTGGCAAACATTTCTGACCAACAAGCTCCATTTGATATTTACAATTCGCATTTATCTGAGTACGGTGTACTAGGTTTTGAATATGGTTATGCAATGGCTAATCCTAATGCGCTTACCATTTGGGAAGCTCAGTTTGGTGATTTCTTTAACGGAGCGCAGATAGTGGTAGATCAGTATATTGCAAGTGCTGAAACGAAATGGCAACGTGAGAACGGTTTGGTAATGTTATTGCCTCATGGTTATGAAGGACAAGGTCCGGAACACTCATCAGCAAGGATTGAGCGTTTTATGGAACTTTGTGCTGATTACAACATGCAGATAACCAACTGTACTACTCCGGCTAACTTTTTCCACGCATTACGCAGACAGTTTAAACGTGATTTCAGAAAACCTTTGGTAGTGTTTACGCCTAAGAGTTTATTGCGTCACCCTCAGTGTGTTTCGAAACTTACTGAGTTCACTGATGGTAAATTCCAGGAGGTTATTAATGATGAAAATGTTAAAGTAGCTGATGTTAGAAGAGTATTGTTCTGTTCTGGTAAGATCTATTATGAGTTGTTAGAAAAACAACAGAAAGATCAGATCAAGGATGTTGCTATTGTTCGTGTTGAGCAGCTTTATCCAACTCCATTGGAGCAAATGGAAACTGTATATGGGAAATACAAAAATGCTAAAGAAGCAGTTTGGGTACAGGAAGAACCTGAGAATATGGGCGCATGGCCATATTTGTTACGTAAATTAAGAAGAACTATCTTTAGTGATATTGAACTGATTTCAAGAAAAGAAAGCAGTAGTACCGCCACCGGATTTGCAAGACAACACGCAGATCAGCAGGCTTATATTTTAGCTAAAGCTTTTGAAGCTCCTGTTACTGAAACAGAGAAAAAGATTGCTAAAAAATCAGTGAATAAAGTTTATAATGTAGATTAGAAAAAATAATACATCAGTTATGAGTATAGAAATAAAAGTTCCGCCAGTAGGCGAGTCGATAACCGAAGTTGTTTTATCACGTTGGGTAAAAAACGATGGGGATGTAGTTGAGATGGACGAAGTAATTGCTGAATTGGAATCTGATAAGGCAACGTTTGAATTGACTGCAGAACAAGCCGGAACTTTAAAAACAGTAGCTGCCGAAGGTGATACACTTGCCATTGGTGCTGTAGTTTGCAAAATTGAAGATGGTGGCGCTGCACCTAAAGCTAAAGAAGAACCAGTTAAGGAAGAAAAACCTGCTGCAGCTGCAGATAAGGCTGCTGCCCCGGTTGCCGAAAAAAGTGGTGAGAATTATGCTACAGGAACTCCTTCTCCTGCTGCCGGAAAAATCCTTGCTGAAAAAGGCGTTGATCCTGCTTCTGTAAAAGGAACAGGTGTTGATGGAAGAATTACTAAGGAAGATGCTGTTGCTGCAGAGAAATCTCAACCAAAAGCTGCGGCTCCTGCTGCTAAAGCTACTCCTGCGGTTACTGCTGTTGCAGGTTCTAGAAATGAGCGCAGAGAGAAAATGTCGCCATTGCGTAAAACGGTTGCTAAGAGATTGGTAACGGTTAAAAACGAGACTGCAATGTTAACTACGTTTAACGAAGTTAATATGAAGCCGATAATGGATTTGAGAGGCAAGTATAAAGATCAGTTCAAAGAGAAATTTGGTGTAGGCTTAGGCTTTATGAGTTTCTTTACTAAAGCTGTTTGTGAGGCATTAAAAGATTTCCCTGCCGTAAATGCTAAAATTGATGGTGAGGAAATAGTTTATAATGATTTTGCTGATATCTCTATCGCTGTATCTGCTCCTAAAGGATTGGTTGTTCCGATCATTAGAAATGCAGAAAGCATGAGCCTTGCTCAGATCGAGAAAACTGTTATTGAGCTTGCTACTAAAGCACGCGATAGCAAATTGACTATTGAGGAAATGACTGGTGGTACATTCACTATAACTAACGGTGGGGTGTTTGGATCTATGATGTCTACTCCAATTATTAATGCTCCTCAGTCTGCAATTTTAGGTATGCACAATATCATTGAGCGCCCGATTGCTGAAAAAGGAGAGGTTGTAATTCGTCCGATGATGTATGTGGCTTTATCTTACGACCACAGAATTATTGATGGAAGAGAGTCGGTAGGCTTCCTTGTAAGGGTTAAACAATTGTTAGAAGACCCAGCCAGATTATTGTTAGGCGTTTAATAGCTTAAACTATATAGAAAAACCCCAATGTTTTTAAGCATTGGGGTTTTTTATTTATTTGTGTGTGTTTATATTTTTCTTACGCCACCAGATCCTGATACAGTTTTTTGAACTGTAGGATTGCCTGAGTAGCTTATGTTTCCTGACCCACTTATCGCTGCATCAATGCTTTTTTGTGCATCAATATAAATATTTCCAGAGCCGCTTACATGTGCTGAAATGGTTTCTACTGAGAAATCCTTTCCAGAGAATGTACCTGATCCACTAATGGCAACTTCTGAACTCTTGGCTTTTCCACTAATTGACAACCCACCAGAACCGCTGATTGCGCCTTCGAAATTATTTACACTTGCTGATGCTTTGATATTACCAGAACCGCTTACGGCAACACTCAATGAAGAAGAATTGATCGTTCCTTCAACATCTATACTTCCGGAGCCGCCCAATCCTAATGACGTGATCTTTTTTGCGGTAATATAGGCTGTGATTTTTGCGTTTTTGAATTTTTTAAACCAATCGTTCCATTTTGTTTTTGGTTTAATGGTGAGCACGCCATTTTTTACCTCTGTAATAAGGTTATCTATGGCCTCTTGATCTCCTTCTAATCTAAGACTTTCCGTATTGCCGAGCTTAACTTTTGCATTAATAGAACCACCAATCTCGATACCTGTAAAATTGCTTACTTGTCTCTGTTGATTTGAGTAATATGTTGATTTGCTGGTTAGATTGGAAGCTTGGCTTGCTGTTCCCAATGCCAGGAATGCAAGGATTAATATTGAACTTATTTTTTTCATTTTGTTTAGGTTTTTCTATATGACGCACAGAACTTCAATTAGTTGCACCATCTTAAAAAAAAATCTATGATTTTTTAAGTTTAATATAAAAGTTCCGGTCTGCTTTGAAAGTATTTGCCGTTACGCCTTTGCCCAATTCAGCTGTTTTCCATTGAGTAGTTGGGTGAAGGAGGGAAAAGGTGTTTTCTTTTAGGCTTACCTTAACCGGCATATCAAAATTCTTTACATCGGCAAGCCATCTGTATGATAGTTTTGAGCCTACAATTTTATACTCTAAAGTTGGAATATTCGCATAACGAAGGTATTGGTCAAATACCTTATCCAGTTTTAAGCCACTTTTCTTTGCTATATAATTCTCAACTTCTTGAGTGGTAACAGTTTTATGATAGAATGTTTTATTTAATCCCCTTAATATGCTTCTGAATTTCTCATCATTATTGATCAGCTGACGGATAATGTGGATCATGTTTGCACCTTTGTAATACATATCACCAGATCCTTCTTTATTGACATCATATTGTCCAATAATTGGAATATCGTTCTGGATGTTATGTCTTATCCCCACAACATAATCTGATGCAGCTTGTTTTCCATGTTCTGATTCTGTGAACAGGGTTTCAGAGTAGTTTGTGAAGGCTTCATGGATCCACATGTCGGCTATATCTTTTGAGGTGATATTGTTCCCAAACCATTCATGCCCACTTTCGTGAACAATAATGAAGTCGAACTTTAAACCCCAGCCTGAGGCGGACAAGTCTTTTCCAAGGTAGCCCATTTTAAACTGATTACCATATGCAACGGCACTCTGATGCTCCATGCCAAGATGTGGTGCCTGAACAAGCTTATAGCCGTCTTCATAAAAAGGGTAGGGGCCAAACCAATGCTCAAAAGATTTTAGCATGGGTTTCACATCCGTATCCCAATGGGGATGGGCTTTTAAACTGTCCTCTTTAAGTGCCCAGTAATCAAGAGATAATTTGCCTTTTTCGCCCTGATACTGATCAGACCAATGCGCGTATTTGCCAATGTAAAAGGTTACGTTGTAGTTGTTTATTGGGTTGGCTACAAACCAGTTGTATTGAGTGTAGCCATCTGGTTTTTGAACAGTGCTTCTTAAGCGACCGTTTGAAATATCCTGAAGGTCTTTCGGTACAGTTATACTAATAAGTATGCTATCCACCTCATCACTTTGATGGTCTTTGTTGGGCCACCAGCAGCTGGCGCCAAAGCCCTGACAGGCTACAGAAACCCATGGATTTCCAGACTTATCTTTGGTAAAGATAAAGCCTCCATCCCAGGGTGGGTTCTTTGCTATAACAGGATTGCCTGAATAATATACAGTAAAGCTTTCCTTAGCACCTTTTTTAATCTCAGTAGGGAAAGTTACAAATACTGCATTGAATTCTCTCTTGTAGGGGAGCTCGACACCCTTAAATACAATTTTATCAACCTTAAGGTTATCGAACAGGTCAAATTGCAGTTTGTTGAAGTTTTGAGTGGCCGTAAATTTAAATTCATTGCTGCCGCTGATGAATTTGTTATCGATGTTAATTTTAACATCAAGGTGGTAGTAATTGATGTCGTAGCAGGTTCTTAACGGGGTAAGCGCACCTCTGAGGCTATCAGCCCTGGAAGATTTTTCGGCTCCGGTAAGTAATTGTGCCTTTGCAAAATTTATTGTACACAGTAACGCAATCGCACTGAATAATAGCTTCTTCATTAAATTATTGTTTTAGAACGGTTACGGTTAGTGAGGAAGAATTGTGTACATCGTGAAAAATGCGGTGTGTTGCCTTTTGGAAATCACTTGACTCAGCCTGGTAAATATCCATGAATTTTTGAGGGTTTCTATCTGCTAATGGGAACCATGAATTTTGTATCTGTATCATAATCCTGTGACCTTTTTTGAAAGTGTGGGCAACATCAGGCAGGGCATAATTAACCTTGGTGATTTCGCCTGGATTGATGGCCTCAGGTTTCTCAAAGCTATTACGATATTTCCCACGCATAATCTCTCCGCGTACCAGCATTTGGTAACCACCCATAATCAGGTTTTTTGGGTTTGTTGTCGGATTTGGAGTGTTTTCAGGATAAACATCAATTAGTTTTACCGCATAATCTGCATCTGAGCCGGTTGTAGACACAACCAGATTAGCCAATACTGGTCCGGTTAGTGTGATATCCTCAGTTAACGTATCAGTTTGGTATACCTTAACATCAGGTCTGCGGGCAGCAAAACGTTGGTCATCAATCATATATTCGCGCGTTCTTTTAGCTTGAACTCCATCCTGATAAGGAACTGGATTATTAGGGTCACTTACGTATTCGTCCCAGCTATCTGTTCTCTTAACTTTTTCAAAGCTTAGTTTTCCATTGGGTTGCAAATACAGCGTTTTAGTTTCGGTATCTTTAGGCGGCCATGTACTAAACTTTTTCCATTCATTGCTGCCAGTTATAAAGATGTTTGCTTCTGCGGCATTAAAATCACCCTGACCTTTAAGGTAGTGCTTAAAGAAAGGGAGCTCAAAGTTTTCCTGATAGTATGTGCTGGTTGGCTGTCCGAATTCAATATCACCAAAGCTGCTTCCGGTACTGCGTACCCAGCCACCATGGAACCATGGCCCCATAACCAGAATGTTATTTGCTTTTGGGTTTTGTTTCTCGATGCTTTTATAGGTTGCAAAGGTACCATAGGCATCTTCTGCATCAAAGAAACCACCAACAACCATAACGGCAGGTTTTACATTAACTAAATGCGGCTGGATGTTTCTTGCCTGCCAAAAGGTATCCAGATTAGGGTGGGCAAATAAGTCATTCCAGAATTTAATGCTATCGGCAAAGTATTTATCTTTTAAGTTTTTAACTGATCCGGCTTCCAGGTAAAAACGATAGTTGTCTTGTATTGGAAATTCGAAACCTTTAGGTCCTTTGTCTGGAGTGATGGGCTGCGGTCTTGGAACACCGAATGTGCTCATAAAACTGAACGCGTCCATTAAAAACAGACTTCCATTGTGGTGAAAATCGTCGCCACGGAACCAATCGGTAACAGGTGCCTGTGGAGAAACAGCCTTTAAAGCAGGATGTGCTCCCGGTAAAGATGTGGTAGAGTAAAATCCTGGATAAGAAATGCCGTAGATACCAGCTTTGCCATTATTGTTCTCTATATTTTTTACAAGCCAATCAATGGTATCGTAGGTATCAGTGCTCTCATCAATGTCTTTTTTAGTTTTTTTGTTGGCTACCTGTGGTCTTATATCATCGAACGTACCCTCACTCATCCACTTGCCTCTCACATCCTGATAAACGAATATGAATCCTTCTCTCATCATTGCAGGGAAGTTGCCCAAACTGGTTTTGTATTTATCTGCTCCGTAAGGTGCAACAGTGTATGGGGTTCTATTAATTAGAAAAGGGTACTTTTTTGTCTTATCTTTTGGGATATAGATTGAAGTAAATAATTTGACACCATCTCTCATGGTAATACTACGTTCAATCTTAGTGTAATTTTCTTTTACATATGCCGAATCGGATTGCTGTGCAAAAACAGCTGAAAATGTAAAAATGTGGATAGCAACAAGCCAAAGGAATTTAATACGGGC
>Ga0256874_1000058_pt1 | contig 17896 bp, 14 predicted proteins | sample MC6MC0417MT_FD_190189 | JGI IMG/M metagenome (GOLD analysis project Ga0256874, IMG submission 190189) | Metatranscriptome of enriched soil aggregate microbial communities from Iowa State University, Ames, United States - MC6-MC0417-MT... | ecosystem: Environmental > Terrestrial > Soil >...
ATTTACTTTTCCCGAAAGGGATAAAGACCACAGAAGAACCAATAAAGTAGCACAAGTAATTTCAAGTGCGCGGGCACTCGGCTTTAAGTTTTTCATAACAGGGATATTTGATTGATTCAAATCTCTGCTGATTATTTGAAAGCCTTGTAGGACAAATGTCCCATTTTGTTTGGCGAGAAAGCGGTTGAATAATTTGCTGAATGGGGCCTTAAAAATCGAGATAGACGTTTCGTATATCAGCGTTTCCGGTGTAGTCTCCCAAAGGTTTTTAAACTCATGCCGAGGAAACGGGCCATTTTTGCCTGGTTGGTGGAGTAGAGGATATTTCGGTGTAGCTTTTTAAACTTGTCATAACGCTCTCTGTGGCTCAAACTCCTCAGCTCCTGGACTCTTAAGAGCATCCTGTCTTGATAGCGGTCCCGTATGCGTTCGCAAATCTGATTTGCGAGTTCATGTTTTGCCGCAAATTCCTGGAATTTATGATAGTCCAGTTCGATTAGGACACAATGTGTTCTGGCGATTACATTGCTTTGACAGGGTTGTTGACTGAAAAAGCCAGGTGAGGTGAACAAAAAGTCATTCCGTATCCAAAACTGGTTAATTTGTACTTCTTGGGTTATAGGGTCAATTCGTTCCTCGAGGAAACTCCCCTCCAATATAAACCAGACAGTATCCGGTGGGTCTCCTATATGGAGTAAGACCTCACCGGGCACAAGCTTGTGGATGCTGAGGATCGGACGTAGGTCATGTTTGAATGGAACATTCAGTTCCAGGTAACCTTCTTCCATCTCTTCAATTAATTGTTCATACTGAGCGGTTGTTACGATCATATCTGGATGGTTTAGCCCGCTAAAATAATTTTTTGAAAGAATGAGGGGAGTGTAATTGCAATATGTTGAGCTTTTTTGTTAAAATATTGAATATTCATCAGCGAGGGTAACTAAAAATTGATTTAAAATGTTGAGTATTTTTGTTAAAGTTTATAAACGGTGGGCAATTTGGATATGAGACATTTGTGCTGTGAATTAACTCTATTGTTTAACTGGTTCATTCAACTTTCGTTCTTTATTCTGGATTGCCTCGGCGGGTAATTCTGGCCTGTCCTCCCTAAACCTGGGACAGGCCTTCTTAAGGATCTTGAGGTCCTAATTACCACTCTGTGCGGTTAATTCCGTATATTCGTTCCTACGGTTACACAAATGGAAAATTACGGATCACTTACTGATAAAGAACTGATTGTACTGCTCAGAGCAGGAGATCGTGGAGCTTTTACTCAGGTATATAATCGATACTGGTCCAGCATGTATGCTCATGTATATAAAATGTTACGTAACCGTGAAGAAGCGATGGACCTGGTACAGGATTTATTCAGTGCCTTATGGCTGAAGTCCTCGGAATTGAATCCTGAAACCAAGCTTTCCGGTCATTTGTACCTTTCGGCACGAAACAGGGTGTTTAATCTGATTCGACAAAACAGGGTGAAAAATGATTACTTGGGAGCGGTAATTAAATTTGCTGAAGAATCAGGAACGGAAATGATGGAACAGTTGGATGAAAAGGATCTTATGGAAGCCATTGAAGCAGAAATAAGAAATCTGCCAGAAAAGATGCGTGAGGTTTTCGAGCTCAGTCGTAAACACAACCTTAGTCACAAGGAGATCGCTCAGCAGTTAGGCATATCTGACCAAACCGTGCGCAAGCAGGTGCAGAACGCTTTGAGGATCTTGAAACCTCGACTCCAGAGCCTGGGTATTGGAATGTTTGTACTGTTTTATTTAAGATAGTCAGCTCGCTTATAATTTTATTTCGACAGTAAGATTTTTAATAAGGGTAATGATTCGTATTTGACATTCAAAAGTGTAGTTCAGTTCAGAAATCAGGTTGACTTCTTAAATTTACGGGGGAGACGAAGCACAATAAGTAAGTTAATCAAATGGATTTATGATTTTTAGTTGCTTTTCAACCAAAAGTTGTGTTGCATATCCTCAGTATACAAAGTATCTCAGCCAGTTTCCAAAGCATACCCATTTTCCATATGCAGTATACAATTGCTTACAAAAATTGGATCAATCTATCAGGTGGTAGAACAGTTATGCCTGCGTCTTTAAAATCCTTTAGATTCCTGGTCACAATAAAGTCCATATCCGTTATTGAATTCGCAGCAAATATTTGAATGGCATCTTCAAAGTCCTTATAATTGGACAACAGGCTTTTTTTAATAATGGAAATATCGATGGATATAAGGTTAATAAAGTCTAACAAAGAATATAACAATTCCCTCAGCTCTTTTTCTCCAACATGTTTTTTCAACAGAGAATGTGTAGTGGCGTAGGAATGAGAAGATGTAAAAAGCCGAATTTTCTCTTTTTCAGCTAAGTCAAAGATTTCAATTGCAAATTTGCTAAATGGTGGTCTGTCAGCAAGAAGATCGATCAGGATATTTGTATCTACAAAGACATTCTTCATAAATGCTTGCTCTCAAAATAAGCACCCAGTTCTTTTTTCTCATCAAAATCCGCCGGCAGCTTAACCGAACCCACTAATTTTCTCAGTTTTGGAGAAATTTGTTTTGCCTCCCGATGCTCTTCGATTAGTGTCTCCAGATACTTTTCTATTAATTCTGAAAGACTTCTCCCAGTTTGTTTAGCATAAGATTTCGCTTTTTTAATAACGTCCTCTTCTACAGTTAATGTAAGTTTCGTTGTCATGATACGTGCATTTGTAAGAAAGATACGTAGTTGTTTGGAAATAAAAAAAACAGGTGTATGATCAGGTATGAAAAATGCGTATGATCGGGTAAGAAAAATTACAGCAGATCGAATATTGTAGTTTACATCTTTTGATGGCCCACTTTTACATACTTAGTGGCCCAAAATTTCAGACGTTATATTAAGTGACTTAATCTTCATTATCCAAAAATATACCCAAAAATACCCAAAAAACTATAAACACCCAAAAGAATACCCATAAATATCCATAAGACAATTATTAAGTTAATTTGGGCCATTAAACAATGCAAAATCAGGCCACTAAAAGATGTAAATGTCAAATATTGGATTTTTTTTTAAAATCATCTACCCCATAGGCAAGGTCTCAACTGTTTTATAGATAAATACAGCTTATCATATGACCAGAGCAGAGGCAATTCAGCTTTTTGAAAAATACCAATCGGGTTCCGCAAGTAGCGAAGAAAAATTGCTGCTGGAAAATTGGTATCATCAGGAAGTATTACAACAAAAACTTTCCGAGACTGAGGCAGATTTTTTTGCTTTGAAGGATCAAATCTGGTCTGGAGTACTGGAACGCACGGGGATTGCTGGAGAGTTGTCATCAGTTAAGGTATTACTACTTTGGAAAAAATTAACTATTGCTGCTTCTGTTGCTTTGATAATAGGGATTGGAGGTTATTTTGTTCATGAGGCTGGGAAAGTTCAGACAGAGCAAATCGTAGTATATACTAAGGACATCCAGCCTGGAAGTAACAATGCAACTTTGACGCTTGCTAATGGAAAAAAAAATCACATTGTCTGAAGTGGCAAATGGGAAACTGGCAGAAGAGGCTGGCGTGAGGATTAATAAAGCAGATAACGGGCAACTCACTTATACGGTAATAGATAATCAGGTTAGCAGCGAGAATAAAATTAATACACTTTCTACGGCGATGGGACAGACTTACAGTATTGTATTGCCAGATGGTTCAAGAGTCTGGCTGAACGCTGCTTCTTCTCTGAGATACCCTGCTTCATTTTCTTCTGCTGCTGAAAGAAGAGTGCAATTGACTGGCGAGGGCTATTTTGAAGTGGCGAAAGATAAGGCGCATCCTTTTATTGTACAGACGGCGAAGCAGGATGTTGCTGTATTGGGCACGCATTTTAATGTCAATGCTTATGCCGACGAGCCAGTTGTACGTACGACTTTATTGGAGGGAAGTGTGAAAGTGAATACGAAGGGATTTGCTCGTACAAATGAGGTATTGCTTAAACCCGGTCTGCAAGCGGAGTTGAATCCTTCGGGTAGCTTAAAGGTTACAGAAGGGGATCCTGAGGTTGTAGCGTGGAAGGATGGAAAGTTCCGATTCAACAATGCCAGTTTGGAAACCGTGCTGCGACAGCTTTCCAGGTGGTATGATGTGGAAATTAAATATGAGGCTGGCGTGCCGGATGAAAGTTTTACTGGAGGTATCAGTAGAGACTTGAAGGCGAGTGAGGCCCTGGAGGTATTGAAGTATCTGAAGGTGAATTTTAAAATTGAGGGGAAAACGATTATCGTAAATAAATAGAATCATTCTTGAACTAACTATATCAATCAACTAAAGACACGGCTTTCTGAGAACCAAAGGACATCAGTCAGGAAGCTTGCCGAACAACCAAACGAAAAAGGAAAATGAAACTGCGAACGGAAAACTAAGAATGATATAGGTGGCTTAAATCTTATTAAAATCTGTGACTTGCAATTGTAAACCTGCAATTGAAGATATAGTAATAAATAAAAAACCGGAAAGTGTTGGAACCACGATCCGGCAGATGATTGAGTCAACCTTTCCTGGCAGATGGTTCTGCACAGGATAAATTATCAGCGAGACAATTTTACAATCAACTCAACCAAGACAAACTTAGGCAATATTGCGGAGTATCGCAATGTTACTGGTCTCTTCATCGACTGCCTGAGACTGTCTAAAAAAACGATGAAAAAGTATGGATATAAATGCTTTTAAACTAGGCATGCTGCGTCTGTGGCTGCCGCCTAAATTATTGCTAATTATGAAGTTAGTAATTCTGATCATGACCGTTTGCCTGATGCAGGTTTCTGCGGCTGGTTTCGCACAAAAAATCACCCTTAATGAAACAAATACGCCTATTGAGAAAATTTTACAATCGATAAGAAAGCAGTCAGGATACGAATTTATTTACAACGTAAAGGATCTTAAAGATACCAAGATCACCGTCCAATTGAAGGATGTGTCGGTTGATGAGGCACTCGAGGCCTCATTGAAAAACCTACCTATTTCGTACAAGATTTTAAAGAATAATATTGTGCTTACAAAAAAGGAAAGTTCGGTTTTTGATCGGATAAAGGGGTATTTCGCGAGTATAAATGTGCGCGGTCGTGTGTTTGATGAAAATTCACAACCATTACAAGGTGCAACAGTAAGCGTAAAAGGAAGTAAAAATTCAGTAACTACAGATTATAACGGATTTTATTATTTGAAAAATGTGGAGGAAGATGCTGTTCTAGTTATTTCATTTATCGGCTATCAAAAGGCCGAAATTGGTGTGGACAAAAGTGAAGAACTTAGGACAGTGAAATTGGAATTAAGCACGTCAAAACTTGATGAGGTTCAGATTCAATTTGCAGGGAAAACCTCCAGAAGGACTAGTACAGGAAATATCACTAGTATAAAAGCTTCCGAGATTGAAAAGCTTCCATCAAACAACCCGCTATTAGCATTGCAGGGACAAGTCCCCAATTTACAAATCACACCTGTTAGCGGGATGCCTGGAGGAGTTGTACAGTTACAATTGAGAGGACAAAATAGCTTGGGTGGGGGATTCACACAACCCTTAATTATCGTGGATGGTGTTACAATGACCAATAACTATACTGCCTTTGGTGCCCCAAATTCAACGGCCTTTAGCGAAACGGGTTTTTCGGCACTAAGTTTTATTAATCCATCCGATATTGAATCTATCGATGTCTTAAAAGATGCTGATGCAACGTCTATATATGGTTCACGGGGAGGTAATGGGGTGATACTCATCACCACCAAAAAAGGTAAAATGGGATCCACTAAAATAAACATCGACCTTTCATCTGGTTTTTCTACTTCAGCTAATCAATTACCACTGATGAATACACCGCAATATCTCACCATGAGAAAAGAAGCGTTCAAAAATGACGGTCTGATCCCTAGTGATGATCCAAACGAATCTAGACCAGGCTATGCTTATGCACCTGACTTAACTGTTTGGGATCAGGATAGATACACAAACTGGCAGGATGTTTTGTTTGGAAATCGGGCCATCAATAATAGAGTTCAGGGTTCTGTATCAGGTGGAACACAAAATGTCCAATATTTATTAAGTGGCACTTTTAACTCAAATGGTTTTGTGCTTCCCGGTGAGGGTCACAATCGCAGTGGAACAGGGCATTTCAGTTTAAGTGGGATTTCTGATAATCAAAAACTTAAAACTTTGCTTACAGCAAGTTATACAGCAAATAATTCGTTAATACCAACTGTTGATATTACAAACAGTCTACTTCCGCCGAATGCACCTGCCATATATGCACCGAATGGTGCATTAAACTGGGAACCTAATCCCTTAACGGGAGGCAGCACTTGGAATAACCCCTATGCTGATCTTCTAAAAACTTATCTAACAACAACTAATAATTTACTCAGCAGTGTTGACCTCAGTTACGCCATCTTGCCTGGATTAACGGTAAAATCAGATGTTGGGTTTAATCAGCTTACAAATAACACTCTAGCATTAACCCCCATCGCTTCACAGAATCCTACGTTGACTAACTTATCAGGAAGCTCGACTAACCTAAATAGTATACTATCTTCTTGGACTTTCGATCCACAGCTTTCTTACACTAAAACTATCAGTAAGGGTACATTAAATGTGTTAGTTGGCGGATCTTTAATATCTCAGTCTACCTCAGGACGTTACGTCTCAACCAGTGGTATAACTAATGATGCTTTATTGGAGAATCCAGCTTCTGGTGCATTTACTTTTGCAAACCTTCAAACTTCTCAATACAAATATGTCGGTGGGTTTGCCAGAGTTGGATATAACTGGGCTGACAAATACATACTGAATTTATCCGCCAGACGTGATGGTAGCAGCCGGTTCGGGCCAAGAAATCGCTTTGGTAATTTTGGCTCACTTGGGGCAGCATGGGTCTTTACAAATGAACAGTTTATGCAAAAATACTTTCCTGTTTTGAGTTTTGGTAAACTCCGGATGAGCTATGGTACAAGTGGAAATGATGGGATCGGTGATTATCAGTACATAGAACTTTTTCAACCACTTGGTGGATACAGCCCCGTGCAGTATCAGGGTATTAAGCCATTGGCGAGTAATGGGTCAGTAAATGGGGATTATCACTGGGAAAATATAGCTAAAGGAGAAGTAGGGCTAGATCTCGGCTTTTTAAATGACCGACTTACTCTCGGGACTTCATATTGGAGAACACGGTCTTCCAATCAACTGGGAACGTTAACCCTGGCCGCCACGTCGGGTGTATCTACACTGGCAATTAATCAAAGTGCAAAAATTCAAAACAGTGGTGCAGATTTTGCGGTCAATAGTATAAATATTAAGTCGAATGACTTTACGTGGTCTACATCAGCAAATTTGGGAATACAGCGAAATAAGCTACTGGCATTGCCCAAGGATTTTTTTGGAGCAAATCAACAAGTAATCCAATATTATCAAGCGAAGAATCTAGATCCAATAAATCGCCCTTTTACTGGTATTCAACCTGTTTATCAATCTGCTGGGGTAGATCCTGAGACTGGTTATTATGTTTTCCGGGATGGCGTTGGAAACATCGCGGATGTTGAGGGTGGCGATGGATCTGCAACCAGTGTCTATTTAGCTCCAAAATATGCCGGAAGTATGACGAACTCTTTTAGCTATAAAGGACTTACGCTTTCGGTTATGCTCCAGTTTGTAAAACAGATGGTACCAAATTACTTATATAATACCTCATTCGCGACTCCTGGAAGCTGGGCACCATACAGAGCGGCGACTAATCAACCTGCTTCGCTTTTAGACCAAGTCATATGGCAGAGCCCTGGAGATATTGCAGATATCCAGAGATTTACTGCTCAATCGTTTGCTACTGGATTTTCGGCCTTTAACAAGGCCGGAGCGAGTGACAAAGCATTTGCCGATGGCTCATTTGTAAAAGTTAGGAATTTGTTCCTGAGTTATGAAATCCCTGAAAAATGGAAACAAAAGTTACAATTAAAGGGAATGAATATTTTTTTTCAGGGGCAAAATCTTTGGACCTTCAGTGGATACAAAGGATTAGATCCTGAGTTGCCATCGGTTCTTTCAGTACCGCAATTACGGACGTTGATGACTGGTATATCCGTTAAATTTTAAACAATCAAGTAATGAAAAGATATTTTAATTCAGCATTCACCCCGGCTATGGCCTTTTCTATATTGTTAGGGTTCACCCTGTTAGGCTGTAAGAAGTTTGTTGAAATCGATCCGCCAAACAATCAGATAGCAGCAACAACAGTATATAATAATACAGACCTCGCAATCTCCACAATGACAGGGATATTTGCGGCAATGCCTAATTCATTCGACAAAGGGGCAGCAGTCTCCTTTTCTGCATCTATGGGTGCAATGGCGGACGAGTTTAACGGAAGTAAGGATCAACTTTTATACCTCAACGAACTTTCGAGAGGTGGAATGGACGTTTGGACCAACAGTTATAAAGAACTTATATATCGATGTAATTCCTTGATTGATGGGCTTGGTAAATCAGATGGTATCCCCGATGGTATTAAAAAAATACTCATTGGTGAAGCTAAATTTTCGCGTGCATTTGTATATTTTACTTTGGTTAATCTATACGGTGATGTTCCGCTGGTGTTAACACCTGATTATGCTGCAAATGCAAATATCCCACGATCTGGGCAAGAAACTGTGTATATACAAATAATTCAAGATTTAAAGGATGCACAGTCTATGCTCAGCGATTCTTATTTAAATATTCACCTTTCCACCGATCCAGTTGAGCGTATCCGACCAAATAAGCTTGCTGCTACGGCATTACTCGCCCGAGTTTATCTTTATAAGGGATTGTGGAGTGATGCAGAAAATGAAGCGAGTAAGGTTATTTCCGATTCGAAGCTTAGTTTGGTCGCCCCGGAAGAGGTATTCTTAAAGAACAGCATTGAGTCAATATGGGCCTTACAGCCTAACCAAGTCGGTAATTTGGGGACAAATACTGCGGATGCGCGATATTTTTTAACCACAGATTTTATGGGAAACTATCCAAGTGGAATTAGCGATCAGCTCCTTACTGCATTTGAACCTGGAGATAAACGAAAGGAAGCCTGGTTAATAGCCAAAAAAAGTGGAACCACCATCGTTCAGGTTCCATATAAATATGAGGTCGGTCAAGGTAATGCATCCCAGCCTCAAATTGAGTATAATATAGTATTGAGACTATCAGAACAATACTTAATAAGGGCCGAAGCAAGGGCGATGTTAGGTCATTTAACCGGAGATAATAGTGCAACAAACGATTTAAATTTAATCAGAAATAGAGCTGGTCTAGACAACTCAACTGCAAGCGGTTCTACCGAAATCCTTAACGCTATAATGAAGGAACGTCGGATAGAGTTATTTTCAGAATGGGGCCATCGTTGGTTTGATTTAAAAAGGACGGGGCAGATTGATGCTGTTATGAATGCTGCCGCACCCACCAAGGTTGTAGATGGGGTCAGCGCTACTTGGCAGCCTTATAAATCACTCCTACCAATTCCCCTAAGTGAGTTCCAATACAATTCAGCACTACAAGGACATCAGAATCCTGGCTACCCGGAAAAATAGATCTATTTTCTTATCAAGGTACGGTATGATATTTTATACCGTACCATAGTAATTACCAATTAATGAAAATATCACGAGAAACAGCAATAATGCTCATTCTGCTGATTGGACTATTCCAAGAATTTGCTTTTTCACAGAAGAAAACAATCAACAATGAAACCTATAAGACTTGGGAAAAATTGCGACAATATGGAGTTTCGAATAATGGTAGGTATGTGTGGTACACCTGGGGTGATAGTCAGCATATACAAGCAAAATTTTCAGACCTCAAAAATGAGAGTCAGGACAATATTAAGACAATATTCGATGCCGCTTTTACCTCTGACAGCAACTGGTTAATTTATAAAGAATCAGCCGATAGCTTAGCAATTCGGGACACACGTACAGGAACAACGAATTATCTGACGGGTGTTGGAACGTATTTTTGCTTCTCCGGCCTAAACAAAGAATCTATAGCATACTTGGCTAGGGGATGCCTTTTCATTTTTGACATAAAAAGTAGGCAGTCGAGAGTTTTTAAAAATGTGCAAAAATTTAAAATTAATGAAGATGGAACCTCGGCTTTAGTTGTCGGGACTGATGGATTGTCAATCATTAACCTGTCTAATAATAATGTTAAGAAAATTTCAACGGCAAAGGAAATGCTATGGTTTGTCTTTGACAAGTCCGGTAAGCAAGTGGCTTTTGTCAACAAATTACAAAGTAATTTTGCTGTGTGGTACTACACCTCAGGATTAGACAGCGCTATCATCAAAGTAGACTCAAATACTCTAGGGATAAATAGGGGATTTAAAATTGATAACCAACAACCAGAATTTACCACTGATGGAAAGACTCTCATATTTAAACTAAAAAAAGCCGTTGGTATCAGTGTAGATACGACAGTGATCACCAAGGATGTTGATATATGGAGTTATAAAGACACAGTCATACAAGGCGTTCAACTTGAACGAAAGAGGAGAGGAATTACCCGTCTTTATTTGGCTGCAATAAATTTAAGTCGAGGGTCTAAAGTTGTTCAACTGGAAACTGACAACAGGTTACTTAGCAATTACTCTAGCAAATATGTTTTACTGCAGAACACAGGAGATAATCAAAATTCGTATTACAATAGAAGCTGGGAAGTTAAATCGGAGCTCGTTGATATTTCAAGCGGAAAAGTAATACGGTCAAATTTGCCCATAGACGCTAGGATTTCCCCCGCCCAAAAATTTGTAACCTGGTTTGATTTAATAAAAAAACACTTTTATGTATATGATATTGAAAAGAAAATCCTGAGAAATATATCTAGCAAAATACCTTATAGTTTATATCAATTAGGACCTGGTGCTTCTGTTAGCGCATGGGTGTATCCAATCTGGGATCGAAATGACAGCATGATCTTTACCGGTGATCAGTATGATATCTGGCAACTAGATCCGCTGGGAATAAAACCTCCTACAAATCTCACAAACGGTTACGGTCGGGCAAATCATATAGAATTTCGTTTGGCTTGCCTATCTTTCGATAACGTCCTTGATTTGCATGAAGGTAAAAAAATTATCTTTAGAGCCATAGATACTGAGTCATACAAGAATGGATTTTGGTTTAAAAAGTTAGACGGAAAAGGGAATCCCATAAAAGGCTCTATGGAACCTTGCCTCTATGATGCGCCAGTTGATCCTCCCGCTCCGCCAAAACTGCTTAAGGCTCTTAATGCGGAACGATATTTAATTACACGTCAGACTGCGATTGATGCTCCAAATTTGTATGTAACAGGTGATTTAAAGAGTTTCAGAAAATTGAGTAATTTACAGCCGCAAAAGGAATATAATTGGCTTACCTCTGAACAAATTAATTATACTTTGCCCAATGGGGAAACTAACCGTGGAATACTTTATAAACCAGAAAACTTTGATCCGTCAAAAAAATATCCAGTTATTTTTTATTACTACCAAAAGTTATCAAATGAAGTTTTTCATTTCACAGAACCACAACTATCGTTAGGTATTATAAACATACCGTTATATGTGAGTAACGGGTATGTGGTTTGCGTTGTTGATATATTAAACAATAGGGCCGGTCAAATTGCCGATATAGCAATAAACTCAGTGGAATCCGCAGCAAAATTCCTAGTAGCAAAATATTTATGGATTAATGGGGCCAAGATGGGAATTCAAGGGCACAGTTTCGGTGGTTATGAAACTAATTTGTTAGTTGCAAATTCTGCCTTGTTTGCTGCTGCTCAGTCGAGTGCAGGTATTACTGATATGATTTCAATGTATGGAGATATTACAATGGGTGATAAATCGCTTGCTGAACCAGTCGAAAGAGGGCAATTTAATCTTCAAACCACTCCGTGGGAAGATACTGGTCTGTATATAAGAAGCTCACCTGTTTTAAAGGCGAATAAAATCAGGACCCCTTTACTCATCTTAAATAATAAAGAAGATAATTCTGTTCCTTGGAAACAAGGTGTAGAATTGTTTAATGCACTTAGAAGATTGCAAAAACCATGTTGGATGCTTCAATATGATGGAGCTGGGCACAGTCTAGAAAATGAAGAACATCAGCAAGACTTTACTATACGCCAAAAACAGTTCTTTGATCACTATTTGATGGATCAACCAGCCCCTTTGTGGATGACAGAAGGAGTTAGAGCCGAATACAAAGGCCTTAAAAGTGGACTTCAACTAGATTTCTCTGGCAAATAGCATTTTAAAAGGCATAATCATAAATTGAAAATATGAAAGCAACAAAGACAATATTCGGAATTATATTATTCCTCCAGATTTGGGTATCGGGGGCAAAATCGCAAGGAATCAAATTTGTAACTGGACTGAGCTGGGAACGGATTAAGGAAAAAGCAAAAAATGAGAATAAATACATTTTCCTTGATATGTACACCACTTGGTGTGGGCCATGCAAAATGATGGATAGGGATGTTTATTCTGCCAAAGAAGTTGGCGACTTCTACAATCAAACATTTATATCTGTTAAGGTGCAGATGGATAGTACGAAATCAGATAATCAAAATACGATAGGTTGGTACCAGACTGCTCAAGAGCTAGGTAAACTTTATGGTATTACGGTATATCCTTCGTATGTTTTCCTAAATCCTGCAGGTCAGTTAGTCGGTAAGCACACCGGTCTGGTATCGGCAGATGTTTTCAATTCTTTTGGAGGTGATGCCATGGATCCGGGAAAGCAATATGCACTATTACTCGATAGCTATAATAACGGAAAACGTGATCCGGATTTTGTCAGAAACCTGATTCGACTCGCAAATGCTATAGGACAAAGGGCCATAGCAAGGAAAATCGCCTCTGATTATATCAATCAACTAACTGAGAATGAAATGTTGGATCTAGAGAATATATGGTGTATTTACGAGAATACATCAAGTAGCTTGGATAGAGGATTCAGTTTTTTTCGCGATCATGCTTTAGAGATTGAAAAATCCGAACCCAAAATGAAAGTAGTTTTTTCAAAAGGAAAAGTGATGGAAATAATAAAGAACGAGCAAATAGCCCCTTATATTAAAGTCCTCAATGGCAAACCGGATTGGAAGCGAATTGATTCAGCATTAGCAAAGTTCGGAAAACTTGGAGAAGAGGCACTTGCCCTTGCAAAGCCCAACTTAATTATCATGTCAGAAATTATTCCATATTCAAAAAGCTTAAATGGTAAGCCAGACTGGAAAAAGATTCATGAAAATCTTAAGCCTTTTGGTTCAGCAGGAGCAAAAGCACTGGAACTCAAGGAAGGTGAACTCATTTTCGATTCTGAAATTGTCCCCTTTTTGTCCTCCGAACCTTCTTGGATAGAAATTCAAAAAGAAAATTAATAAATATGATCCTGCTACATTGCGTGCAAATCTCTATAGTCGGGCTGCGTATTACTACGTTAACGCCTTTAATCAGAATTTGATCAGTAAATCTAAACCATTTATATCTGTACTTACCTATTATTTTAAGATCGACAGCAATGTGCCGGCAGATTTCATTAACAATGTCGCTTGGAGTGCCTTTGAGAAATTTAAAAATAAGGAAGATTTAAAAGCTGCACTTGGATGGTCGAAGCTCGCTTTGGATAAAGATAGCACAAGCGCTGGCGTAAACGACACCTATGCAAATCTATGGTATAGAATAGGTGACAAGAATGAGGCTCTGAAATGGTCGGAAAAAGCTCTAGCAATAGATCCATTCAATCCTGAAATTATCTCCAGCAACAAAAAAATGAAACAAGGAATACCAACATGGCCAATAGATAAATGAAAAAGCCCTTGAATATGTATAAAATTGCATTAGAAGCATTGATTTGCGTTTGTTTGTTGTTAGTTGCTCGCGGACAAGCTTTAGCTCAGGATTCTCCATATAGCGGGAAGTGGAAGCTAATTAGCGACCGCTCTGATTTAGGTCAACTTCCTGAAAAGGTCGCGGCGGCGTCATTTGTTGAAGTTATAATAATTAAAGATACTATTTCTGTTAAAAGGTCTTTTCTTACTGATGGAGCATTTGAAGAAACCCTCCGTTTTGAAGGTCAGGAGAAAGAGAGTTTTTCTCCTGACGGGAATACTCTCCGGAAATCTAAAGTGAATTGGTCAAAAGATAAAAAAGCTATCGTTTTCGATTGGTATTATGAAGTAGGGGGCAACGAATGGCACTACACCAGAACAGAAACCTGGAACTTGTCAGAGGACGGAAAGATACTGACAGTAGATCGTATAACGGTCATGCCAGAAAAAACAGATAAGGTAAAAGCTGTATATCAGAAGCAATAATTATAAAAATATAATCACATGAAAAGGAATGAATTTTTGGGGCTAGCGGCTTTTATGGTTTTGTTACTTACAACAGGCATTAAGAGTGTTGCCCAGTCTAAAAGAGTAAATTTTTCAGGCACCTGGACAATCAATTTGGAGAAATGCAAATTTGGGGATGTTCCGAAGTGGGTTTACCCTGCAAAAATGACCATTGAGCAAACTGCAGATTCCATTGTTCAACTATCGACCGGTGTAAATGCTGATGGTGCAGAGGTGAAACTCACCACAAGTTTTTCACTGGACGGAAAACCTGTAAAGGCCATAGTTGCTGAAGGAAAACTGATCCAGCAAACAACGGGTGTTTGGTCTGAAGATGGAAAATCGCTTACCAAAGATGCCATTTACTTTCCTTCAGACAATCCAGCTCAGCCACAGTTTGGGGTGTTACAGGTCTGGACGCTTTCTGAGAACGGGAAATCGCTGTTGATCAACAGCAAGCGGGAAGATGCCAATGGCAAAGCAATCGTGAACCTGGTTTATCAGAAGAGGTAGAGCGTATACTAATTGGCCTTTAATCTCAATAAGGATATGGCATATACATTATATTTCGATGATTCTATAGATGCTGTACTGCCTGTCTTCAGCTCAGGTGATAAGAAGTTGCTGACGGAGCTTTTAGAGCTGCTGGAGTCACATTTCCGGATAGAAAAGAATCCTTTGTTTTATGGTGATGCGTTGAACATAACGGTATGGTACCTGAATAAGGTATGTAAGCAACACTATCAGATGACCTTTTATGAACTTTTGCTGGACCGTTTATTCCTGGAAAGTATGGTTTTGCTGAGTAGTACTGATTTGAGTGCGAAACAGATTGCTTATGAACTGGGTTTCAGGGATGCCTGTTATTTCAGTAATTTTTTCAGGCACCGGTCTGGTATGACTCCTGTAAATTGGCGAAAGTCGGTTAAGTAATATAAGGGCAGCTTTTGCTGCCCTTTTTGTTTGCTGATTTTTCTATTTCTTGTTTTTTTGGTTTTCAGCTGTTAAGCCGGTTTTTCGGGTTCAAGGTATGGGAGCCTGAACCTCTGGTTGTGAAAGAGCATTTGGTACCATTCCCAAAAGCGCCAGGGTTTGATCGTAAATGTCCGGTATAAGGTGAGGTCCTTTTGATGAGGGTTGTTCATGATGAAATCATAGTATCGGTCCAAACACCCTTCAAAGGACATGCCTTTGCCACCTTCTTCGCTATAATGGAAAGTGCCTTCCAGGTTGCGGTAGGTGTAGTTCTCCTGCAGGAAAAATTGCGCTGGAGGGGTATTGCTGATAATTAGGATGAGTAGCAATAGGTAGATGATGGTTTTCTTTTTCATGATCTTGTTTTATTTACATTCTCCTTTTGATTGAGGTGCATTAGTAGTGTTTTCAGTTATGCTGCTGTTTGGGTTGGCTGCTTTCATATCTCTGTAGCCTTGGGCCAGTCCGGCTGGTGTCATAGCCATGGCGGCTCCTCCGGGACCGCTAACTCCAACGGTTACGGTTGGGTCAGGCAGGTTGATTCCTCCTGCTTTCATGGCTTCAAAGGCAAAGTTAGTACAATTAAAGTTTTCAGCATCGTATTGGGTAGGTGGATTATTGATGTAGGCTAACACCTGCGTGAATTTTGCAGCGGTGAGGGTATAGGTGGCGCTGATGTTATATTCTACACCGCCGTTGTTCAGGATTTGTGATGGAGAGTTGAATTTTGCAGTGCCTGAACCTGTTGGGTAGAATCCGATGACCTGGGTGATGCTTTGGCTGCCATTGCTTTTGGTCAGGGCAAGGGCAACATGTCCGAAACTGTTGGGACCCATGTTAAAGGAGGTGCCTGGAAAAGCTTCCTGTACCAATACTTTGATCTTCATACTCGCACCTTGATCAGCGATGCTGCCAAAACAATCCGTCATTTTTTTTGGATCCACTTTTGGACTTTGTGCACCGGGAAGGTTGCTTGGTTTGGGTACTGTGGTTTTGCCGCCGCCTGGTCCTCCACTGTGAGGAGGTTCATACTCATATGTTCCGCCGCCTCCGTAATAGGGTGTACTGGATCCCCCAGTGGTGTAATAGTCGGTTACCTTGAAGGAGTAGACGGTAAATACTCCTGCACCATCTACAAAACTATAGGTTTCCCAGTGGCTGGTGGCCATGATGATGAAAATACTGGTTTTTCCGGATCCACTGACTTGTTTTTTGGTTTTAGGTTGATAGTGCAGCTCGTTATTTCGGCGCAGTGTGGTATCGGGACTAATAATGCCCGTTTGTACTCCTTCGCTGATGAGGTAACCGTTTTGGAGTTTTTCTTGTTGGTCATACACCATCACCGTTCCGGTAAATTTACCAGTGGGGTGTTCTGCATTTCGCTGAAGCGTCAGGGCATCGGGAATGATGTCCAGGACGTTTGCACTCAGGGTGCTGGTTTTGAGGTCTTTAGAAATGGCAAGTGCCCGGTAACCGATTTTGAGGCCATTCATCTCTGGTTGTCCCGGAAGAGGAAGCAGCCAGCCATTGCTGTTTGGCGTATGGAAGATGCTTGCAGCGTTCCAGTCAGCTGGATATTTTGCTTGGAGTGCTGGCTGGCTTTGATACCATTTCTGTGCCTGGATGATACTTAAGGTGTTTTGCCTGTCGGTTTCTTCAGGGTATGGATTGTTTTTCTTGCAGGCTGCTGATAGCGTGACTAGCAGGAGTACATAGGTCCTGATGTTTTTCATAAGGTTATTTTGTTTGGTTTTTTTATTTGTTTAATGTTAGTTGATCTTTTCTATTGACTGCTTTTTGTTGTTTTGTTGATCTGAATCAATCAGGGTAGTTTTTTTCGTAGCCTGCTAAGGGTTTCATGGGTAATGCCAAGGTAGGAGGCGACTTGTTTCTGACTGGCTTTTTCGAAGATATCAGGGTAACTTTCTATCAGCTGTTCATATCGTTCTTCAGGTGTGGTGGTGCGTAGCATAATGGCTCTTTGCTCGCTGAGCAGGTAGTATTTTTCGGTCATGATGCGTCCGCTAAGGTTGAATTCGGGGAAGTCAGCATAAATGGCCTGAAGTTGCTGATAGCTGATGGATTGCAGGGTGCTGGGTTCCAGGACCTGGATCCATTCTGAAGCAGGTCGCTGGCTGTAAAAGCTAAATACGGACATCATGAGTTGTCCTGTTCCCATAAACCAGGTGGTGCATTCTTTACCGCTGCGACTCAGGTAATAGGCCCGGGTAAATCCCTCTTTGATAAAATAAAGCCTTCTGCAAGTCTCTCCTGGAGATAGAATCGTTGCTTTTTTGTCGAATTGCTCCTCTCTGAGGTTGTATTTAAGGCGTTCCTGCAATTGCAGGGCTAAGGGTGCAATTGCACCCATCGTGTGGAATAGGAAATCCGTATCCATAAAAAAATTCGTCCTCCTGAACGATTTTGAGTTCAGTCAACTTTATTTCTCTTCTTCCGGATTAATATTGCTTTAACGGCGGGCCGTAAATATATTCTTTTTTTGAAAGGCCGGTGCTGTTGTTAAAAAAATGTTACGTATTGATTAACCAAATTCA
>Ga0256874_1000063_pt1 | contig 17528 bp, 13 predicted proteins | sample MC6MC0417MT_FD_190189 | JGI IMG/M metagenome (GOLD analysis project Ga0256874, IMG submission 190189) | Metatranscriptome of enriched soil aggregate microbial communities from Iowa State University, Ames, United States - MC6-MC0417-MT... | ecosystem: Environmental > Terrestrial > Soil >...
CACTTTTATTCTAAATAAAGGCTTTTTTTTCGTATATTTATGACAATGAGGCCATTATTTACTCTTATACTAATCGTTTTTCTCCATCTTCTTTCTTTCCATGTAGTAAATGGGAAAGGTCTTGACGCGGAAAAAACTAAACCTAGGGGATTGAGTATTAATGCAAAAAAAACGTTGGTTTTTAGCAAGAAAGGTAAATCATCACTTCAGAAAACATCATTCGAAGATCTTCCCGCGCTGCAACAAGTTGTAAAGAAAACCGCTTTTGGAATTTTTCTTCCTTTTAAGCGGCAGGACAATCACTTAGCCTTATGCCCACTGATTGGAAACTATTATAATTCTTTTTCATTTTCGAGTTACTCCTATATTTTTAATTTTCTGTACCCAAAACATGTTTTTTGGTAATTATAATTTATACTACTGTTACACAATAAATTATACATTAAAAAATACGCGTTTCTATGATACATTTACCAGTATTAATTACTGATTTAGGTTTAATCCTTGCTGCCGCAGGGGTAACTACTCTGCTTTTTAAAAGAATTAAACAACCACTAGTACTTGGCTATATTCTGGCCGGACTGCTTGTGGGCCCTCATATTAAATTTATACCAACTGTTACTGATAATGAAAGTATTCATATCTGGGCAGAGATTGGGGTTATCTTCTTATTATTCAGTTTAGGACTTGAGTTTAGCTTTAAAAAGCTGGTAAAAGTGGGCGGCTCAGCCTCTATAACGGCTATTGTTGAGGTTGTATTTATGTTGCTGATTGGGTTTGTAGCCGGCTTGGCTATGGGCTGGTCTACAATGGATAGCATATTCCTCGGGGGTATATTGTCCGTATCCTCTACTACTATTATCATTAGGGCCTTCGAAGAACTGGGTGTAAAGCATAAAAAGTTTGCAGGGCTGGTTTTTGGCGTGCTCATTGTTGAAGATCTTGTGGCTATTTTATTGTTGGTATTGCTATCAACGCTGGCCGTTAGTCAACAGTTTGCAGGAGCAGAGATGTTGATATCGATTCTGAAACTTTGTTTCTTCCTGGTCTTGTGGTTTATAGGAGGTATATTCCTTGTTCCTACTTTTTTAAAGGCTACAAAGAAATTAATGAACGATGAGACCATGCTTGTGGTTTCTATCGCTTTATGTTTACTTATGGTGTTACTTGCTGTTAAGGTAGGCTTCTCTCCTGCTTTGGGCGCATTTATCATGGGATCAATATTGGCTGAGACCACGCAGGCCGAAAGGATAGAGCACCTTACAAAATCGGTTAAAGACTTGTTTGCTGCAATTTTCTTTGTGTCGGTAGGTATGTTGATCAATCCGAGTATTCTGATTGATTATGCTGTTCCAATTGTTGTAATTACTTTGGCCACTGTTTTGGGGAAGTTCTTAAGTTCCGGATTGGGCGCATTGGTTTCTGGCCAGCCTTTAAAAACATCGGTACAAACAGGTTTAAGCTTAGCTCAAATTGGAGAGTTCTCTTTCATCATCGCGACCTTAGGATTAACTCTTAAGGTAACCAGCGACTTCCTATACCCTATTGCAGTTGCAGTATCAGCCATTACAACTTTTACTACTCCTTATCTGATTAAGTTTTCTGAACCTTTCTATTTATTTCTGGAGCGCAAACTTCCTAAAAAATGGGTAGAAGGCATCAACCGATATAGCTCAAGTACTGCCGGTATAACTACATTAAGTGATTGGAAAACGCTGCTCAAATCGTACACCTTTAACCTTATTATACACTCGGTTATTCTTATCGCCATAGTATTTTTGGGTTCCAAATACCTTCAACCATTTATAACCCAGAACCTGATTAATGGTAATAACGGCATTGTGATCAGCTTAATAGTTACCCTATTTATAATGACCCCATTCTTATGGGCCCTTGCCATAAGAAGAATTGAAAGAAAGGCTTATTCTCATTTATGGCTGAATAAGAAATATACCCGGGGGCCACTAATTGCCCTTGAAATTTTACGTATTTCTTTGGCTATTTTCTTTGTTGGCATTTTAATTTATCAGTTCTATAGCACCTGGATTTCTATTGTTATTGCAATTGCCCTTATTGTGCTATGTATGTTTGTTTTCTCTAGAAGATTACAAGGTTTTTATAACAAACTTGAAAGCAGGTTTCTACTTAATCTTAATGCCAGAGAAGCTCAAAATGCACAGCCTGAAATATTGCCATGGGATACCCACCTGGTAGAGCTTACGGTTGCACCTGAATCAACACTTGTTGGAAAAACCCTTATCGATTTATCTGTAAGGGAAAAATATGGAGTTAATATTGCATTAATTGAACGCGGAAAAATTATGATCCCGACACCGGGAAGAGATGAACGGTTGTATCCTAATGATAAGGTTTTGGTAATAGGGACAGATGATCAGCTGGCGGCAGTAAAAGAACTATTTGAAGGAAGTATAGATGACAATTTGCAATCTAGCTTCCCTAAAGAAGATATGGCACTCCAAAAAATAGTGATAAACAGCAGCTCCCCTGTTTATGGACAGACCATTCGCAATTCGGGAATACGGGAAATGACCCAGGGCCTTGTTGTGGGAATCGAAAGAAATGGCGAGCGGATACTAAATCCAGATTCGACACTTACATTTGAGAATGGCGACATTGTGTGGATTGTAGGAAACAATAAGAAAGTTCCTGAACTACTAAAGTAAATTACAGATTTTGATTTTAGGGTAACAGGATGTACCTTGTATCAAAATGAAAATTGATCAGGAAAAGAGTGACTTTTTAGACGAGATGCTAAATCATTGGCAAGAAGAAAAACTTTTGTCGCCGGATGACGTAAGCAGATTGCGAGGAAGTTACGAAACCAAAAGTTTCGACTGGCGCCGATTGGCCCAGTATTCTTTTTGGATAGCAATGGCCTGCGGTGTAATTTCGTTGGGCGCCCTTTTAATTGACAATAAGATTTTAAACTATCTGGAGCGGATTTTCACGGCCTCGGATGTAATGATTAGTGTTTTATCGGCAGCTGGTGCAGCTGCCTTATACTATTTCAGCTTTAAAAGAAAAAGACTCAAATCGCACCTTGTATTTAGTAATGAGGCATTGGTTTTTACAGCAGTAATGTTAACAGCCAATGCTATTGCCTACCTGGGTAAAGCTATTGACAACGGCAATTCGCACTTCTCTTTGCTAATTTTAGCATCTGTATTTATATACGGCATATTGGCATATGTATTTAAATCAAGGCTGATATGGGCATTTGTATTAATATCATTAGGTGCCTGGTTTGGCACTGAAACGGGTTACCTATCGCGTTGGAACTGGTATTTTGTGGGAATGAATTATCCACTTCGCTTTGTGCTTTTTGGTTTATGCCTAACTGCCTTTTCTTTTATCATTAAGGACAATAAAAAGATGGGTATCTTTTTTCAGGTAAACTATGTCTGCGGCATGGTGTACCTTTTTGTTTCTTTGTGGCTGCTTTCGGTATTCGGTAACTTCGGCTCACTGGAAGAATGGTATTCAGTAAAGCAGCTAAGCTTGTTTTATTGGGGCATACTATCAGCTGCATTTTGTCTGATAAGTATTTACATCGGCTTAAAATACAGAGATGATATTGCAAGGGAATTTGGAATTACCTTTCTATTTATAAACCTTTACACCAGGTACTTTGAATACTTCTGGGATAGCTGGCACAAAGCCCTTTTCTTTTGCGTACTGGCGGCCTCATTCTGGTTCATTGGGCGCAGAGCAGAAAAGATCTGGAATCTTGAATTTTTGAAGAAGTAGTATACTTATTTTATAAAGTGTATATATACTATTTTACATACGTGATAGGCTGACAACGCAAAGAAAAGCAGCGCAATTCCTTTGTTTACAATATAGCTACTTAGTGCAAATTTCTCTTGAATGTACTGGGCAAAGCGGGCAAAACCATATAATGCCAGGCCGGCACCAATACCCGACCCAATACTAAAAACAGATAAAGAAAGATAACCGATATCTATCCACTCGTGCGATATTAAGTACGTACCTACGAATAGCCAGTAGGGTATTTGCATTGGGTTAACAACACCCAAAAGCAAACCATATTTTATGCTGTCTTTCTTTGAGTAATCGGCTTTAGGCATTTCCTTACGAGACCTCCAGGTAATTACACCTAATATCCCAAACATGAAAACCATGATTACATCAATGATGTTATCCAGCTGAATTTCGCTGGATAGCCATTGCACAAAACGCATCACCCCAAAAGTGAAAAGTATTTCGACAGTTGAAAACGCCATGATAAAGTACAATGCCTGGCGAAGCCCCCTTGTTATCGTGATCTGAACTACAGTAAGATTAATATTCCCCGGTGGTATGTATCCAACCATATTCAAAATTATCCCGAGAAAGAGTGTTAAAAAAAGCATGCGCGAAGATACAATTATTTCAAATGGGCTTTTAAATACTTGGCAGTGTAAGATGATTTTACTGGTAAAAGATCTTCAGGTGTGCCTTCAAAAACAATGTTACCTCCTTTATCTCCACCTTCCGGACCAATGTCTATTACCCAATCAGCAGATTTTATCATGTCCATATTATGCTCTATAACCAAAATTGTATTCCCCTGCTCTATTAGAGTATTAAGGGCAATTAAAAGTTTTTTAATATCATGAAAATGCAATCCCGTGGTCGGTTCATCAAATATAAATAATGTTTTATTGGCATTATTTCCTTTAATTAAGAATGAAGCAAGCTTGATACGCTGCGCTTCTCCACCAGAAAGTGTATTGGAAGATTGGCCCAAATGAACGTAGCCTAAACCTACATCTACCAGAGGTTGCAGCTTGTTTAAAATTTTGGGTTCGTTTTTAAAGAAGTCAACTGCTTCTTCGATTGTTAAGTCCAGAATGTCGGCAACGTTTTTATCCTGATAGGTGATATCAAGTACCTGTTGTTTAAATCTTCGGCCCCCACAGGTTTCGCATGGCAGGTAAATGTCGGCCATAAACTGCATCTCTATTTTCACCTCTCCTTCTCCCTGACAAACATCGCAACGGCCACCTTCAACATTAAACGAGAAAGCTGCAGGCTTTAGTCCGGAGGCTTTAGCTGCCGGCAATGCCGAAAATAGCGCCCTAACATCGTCCCAGGCTTTTACATAGGTTACCGGATTTGACCTTGATGATCGGCCAATTGGATTCTGGTCTACCATTTCAACCTGGCTAACCAGCTCGTAATTCCCGTAAATACCATCGTAGGCCCCGGTTTGCTCTCCGGCATAATTACCTATTGCCTTTTGCAGCGCGGGGTATAGTATTTTTTTAATCAGACTTGTTTTTCCAGACCCCGAAACACCGCTTACCACGGTGAATACGCCTAAAGGAAACTTTACATCTATATTTTTAAGGTTATTTTCTCGGGCTCCTTTAATTAGAATATGATCTTTCCAACCTCTTCTTTTTTTAGGTACAGCAATTTGTTCTTCGCCCGAAAGGTATTTGCCGGTTAAACTTTTTTTATCCTTTATGATCTGTTCGTATGTACCGCTAAAAACCAGGTTACCGCCATGCGTTCCGGCTTCCGGACCGATATCAATAATATGGTCGGCTGCCTTCATCATTTCTTCTTCGTGCTCTACTACAAGAACGGTATTTCCTACATTTCTAAGCGATACCAATACCTCTATAAGCTTATTCGTATCTCTTGGATGTAATCCTATACTTGGTTCGTCAAGAACATAAATGGAGCCTACCAAGCTACTTCCTAAAGAGGTAGCCAGGTTAATACGCTGAGACTCGCCACCAGAAAGTGTATTAGACAACCTGTTGAGCGTTAAATAGCCCAGGCCAACATTATTAAGGTATAGCACACGACTGCTCACCTCGGCCAATAAACGTTTGGCTATTTTCTCGTCATTTGACGAAAGGTTTAAATTATCAAAGAAATCAAGTATGGTAGATAAAGGCATCAAAACGATGTCGATTATCGACTTGTCATTGATCTTTACATAAGAAGCATCTTTGCGTAACCTGGAGCCTTTGCAATCAGGACATGATGTTTTTCCCCTGTAGCGAGATAGCATTACGCGATATTGGATTTTAAAAGTCTGCTCTTCCAGCTCTTTAAAAAAGGCATCCAAACCTTCAAAATACTTATTACCAGTCCATAATAGCTTCTGTTCCTTTTCGGTTAATTCATTAAATGGCCTGTGAATCGGAAAATCAAATTTGGAAGAGGCCTTAATAAGTTTGTTTAGCCATTCCTTCATTTTCTCGCCGCGCCATGGCGCAATTGCATTATCAAAAACGCTTTTGCTTTTATCGGGAATAACTAAGTCTTCATCTATTCCTATTACATTTCCGTATCCCTCGCACCTTTTGCAGGCTCCGTATGGGTTATTGAAACTAAAGAAATTTGGTGTAGGCTCATCAAAACGGATACCATCGAGTTCAAAACGGTCGCAGAAGTTAGTTAATTTACCTTCATGCTCCACATAACAATCGCCCTTTCCTTCAAAGAAGGCTGTTTGTACGGAGTCGGCGATACGGCTTAATGTCTCTTCATCAGAATTCACTACAATACGGTCAATCAGAATCTTGATGGTATTTTCGTCTTTTAATTCGAAATCTTTAAAGGTCTCATCCTCAAGGATCGTTTCAATCTTATGAACTTTGTCCTGATATGAAATTCTAAGAAACCCCTTTTGTAAAAGTACAGCCAGCTCTTCTTTTACCGATCTGTTATTGTGCGGAAATAATGGGCAAAATATTGTAACTGTACTGTCCTCCTCCAGTTTAGATATAAAATCAACGACGGTAGTAACTGTATCCTTTTTTACTACTTTACCAGAAACGGGAGAATATGTTTTACCTATTCTTGAAAACAGAAGTTTAAGATAATCGTAAATTTCTGTTGAGGTACCTACAGTTGACCTGGGATTTGAGGTAATTACTTTCTGTTCAATAGCAATAGCCGGGGCAATTCCTTTTATATAATCTACATCAGGTTTATTCATTCTTCCCATAAACTGACGAGCATAAGAAGACAAACTCTCAACGTATCTCCTCTGACCTTCAGCATATAGTGTATCGAATGCCAAAGACGACTTGCCCGACCCCGACATTCCGGTTATTACAACCAGCTTATTTTTGGGGATGGCTACATCTATATTCTTTAGGTTGTGAACCCTGGCACCTTTTATGATAATATTTTTGTGTGGATCTTTGTCGATTTCGTTGCTCATTGATTTCGTGATAGAATATTGCTAATATACCCCAAAAAACGAATATTTGGCTTTTTGGGAGAATGCAAAAATAAGGCTCTGAGACCACTTTTATTTTTTTTTAACACTTTTTCTATTGAATTCTAATAAAAAAATGCTTCTTTTGAAATATATTAACTGAACAAAACACACCACCATCTTAAAAAACAATAGGAGAAATTATATCGAAACAAACATCTACTAAGTATTTTTTAGCATTTAAAGCAAGGGAATTTAGTTAGGATACTCCTATGAAATTACAACAATATAGTGATCAAGATTTGGTGAAGTTGTACCTTACTGGTGATGAAGCCGTTTTGGAAGAACTTTTAAGAAGACACAAATCAAAAATTTATACCTCAATCTATTTATTGGTTAAAGACCAGTATTTGGCTGAAGACATATTTCAGGATGCCTTTATTAAGGTAATTAACACGTTACGATCTGGACGTTATAACGAAGAAGGTAAATTCTTGCCATGGGTAATGCGTATTGCACATAACCTGGTGATAGATTACTTTAGACGTGAAAAACGAGGACCTGTAATTACAAGCGCCGATGGCACTGATGTGTTTAATATGCTTCAGTTTCATGAAGAAAGCGCGGAAGACAGGATTTTGAGAGAACAAACTCATTTTGATCTAAGAGCGATGATTCATTTGTTGCCTGATGATCAGAAAGAAGTATTGATTATGCGTCATTATGCCGATCTAAGTTTTAAGGAAATAGCCGATTTAACTGACGTAAGTATTAATACTGCTTTAGGACGTATGAGGTATGCTTTGAGCAATCTTCGGAAGATGATGAAGGTTAAAGAAATATCCTGATATAGCCAAAAAAAGAAAATATAAAAAATTGTTGTTAGGGTTAAAATAAATTAATAATAATAGCGTTAATTAGTAAAACTAATATACGTTTATTGCTTATGATGGAAACCTCTACTTCAGTTAACAAACTAAATTACGGACAGAAAAAACAGGAAACAGTTCCTGCAGATGATGTTGAACCACAGGATTTATCGTTCTATGAGAACATTAAACCACAGTTGGACAGCTTAGCCAAAAACCCTTCTGAGACAACGATTTCGAAGATTTTAGCTTACTCAAGAGCCAAGTAATTTACAAACGAATTAAAGCTGCCAAAGGTTTGGCAGCTTTTTTTTTATGTCTCCATTTGAAATTCTTTTCATTTAAGAAAATAAAAAAAAATATTTTGCCCGTTTTAAAAGGCAAGAATATCGTTAAAATGAAATTTAGCTTTTGTGTTTTAACGGGGATTCAATTTGTTCAAAATTGAAAATTAAAGGCAAAATTATATAAGTTTGCAAATGCTCAAAAAAGAAAGATATAAACTTTTTGTGTCTCATTTTTCTGCCAGGCAGCCAGACGCCGAAACAGAATTACACTACAACAATCCGTTCCAATTACTTGTGGCAGTAATACTATCTGCCCAATGCACTGATAAAAGAATAAATCAGGTAACACCTGCATTATTTCAACGCTTTCCTGATGCCAAAGCATTGGCTGATGTTACACCAGACATTGTATTTGATTACATTAGAAGTGTTAGCTACCCAAATAATAAAGCAAAGCACTTAGTTGGTATGGCTAAAATGTTGCTTAACGATTTTAACAACGAAGTCCCATCTGATATAGATGATTTGCAAAAAATGCCAGGCGTTGGAAGAAAAACGGCTAATGTAATTGCATCGGTTATTTATAATGCTCCTGCTATGGCTGTAGATACGCATGTGTTTAGAGTTGCGAACCGAATTGGATTAACTACCGGAAAAACTCCTTTAGCTGTCGAAAAGGATTTAGTGAAGAACTTGCCTGAAGAAACAATACATGTTGCACACCATTGGTTGATATTACACGGCAGATATGTTTGCTTAGCGAGATCTCCAAAATGCAGTATCTGCGAAATCACAAGTTTTTGCAAATATTATCAAAACAATAATAAAATAACTAAAATATTTAGTGATTCAGAGCCAACAATAAAAAAATAATAATTTTATTTGTTATTTTAAATTAAATAATAGTTATATTTGCTAATATAATTAGTAAAAAGAAAATCATTTTACGTTAAGAAATGTAAGTAGTTACTTTCTTACAGAATTTAATAATATGAGCACAAACGCAGACAAATTAAAAGCATTACAACTTACCTTGGATAAGTTGGAAAAATCATATGGTAAAGGTACCGTTATGAAATTGGGTGACAATGCTGTAGAACCGATAGAATCTATTTCTACAGGATCTATTAGTTTAGATATTGCCTTAGGAATTGGCGGAGTACCAAAAGGAAGAGTTATTGAGATATACGGCCCGGAATCATCAGGTAAAACAACTTTAGCGACTCATATTATTGCCGAAGCACAAAAAAAAGGCGGCTTAGCAGCTATTATTGATGCTGAACATGCATTTGATAAAGGCTATGCAAAAAAATTAGGCGTAGATGTAGATAATTTATTGATCTCACAACCAGATAATGGTGAACAAGCTTTGGAAATTGCTGATAACCTAATCAGATCAGGTGCAATTGATGTGATCGTTATTGACTCTGTTGCGGCTTTGGTACCTAAGGCTGAAATTGAAGGAGAAATGGGTGACTCCAGAATGGGGCTTCAGGCTCGTTTGATGTCACAAGCTTTACGTAAACTAACAGGAACGATTTCTAAAACCGGATGTTGCTGTATATTCATTAACCAATTGCGTGAAAAAATTGGTGTAATGTTTGGAAACCCGGAAACGACTACTGGTGGAAATGCATTAAAATTCTATGCATCTGTTCGTTTGGATATCAGAAGAACTTCTCAAATTAAAGACTCTGATGAAGTTGCAGGTAACAGGGTTAAAGTAAAAATTGTTAAAAATAAAGTTGCACCACCTTTCCGCGTTGCAGAGTTTGACATTATGTTTGGAGAAGGTATATCTAAAACCGGCGAAATTATCGACTTAGGTGTTGACTTTAATATCATTAAAAAAGCAGGCTCTTGGTTCTCTTACGGGGATACAAAACTTGGTCAGGGTAGAGATGCAGTTAAACAGTTATTACTTGACAATCCTGAACTATCTGAAGAGATTGAAGCTAAAATTAGAGCTGAAGTAACTGGCGATAAGCTAGAGGATAAAGCTTAAAATATTATTTCAAATAAAAGGGGTATTTCTTTATTGAAAATACCCCTTTTTTATTTAAGACTTTTTTACTTATAGCTAGGGGCTTGACTATCTGGAGCCATACCCGGAGTGTTGTTCTTCATAAAATGCTCGTCAAACCTGACAATTGCAATAATCGCAATAATAGCCATCGCCACCAAAACCACAAGCCCTAAATAGTTTCTGTTTTTATCCTTTTTGATTAACCAGATTAAAAAAATGATTAATGGCAATAGCATTAGCCCAAAGAAAACAAAACTCATTGTACCCATAACTCTACTTTTTATATATTAAAATTCCATTCTGGACAAAGGTGCAACATCTTGCTCCACGAAATCCTTATTTAAATATTTATAATAACCTGCAATAGCAATCATAGCCGCATTATCGGTACAATATTCAAAAGCAGGTATATATACATTCCAATTTAACTCCTCGGCAAGAGCAGTTAAGCCTGCTCTTAATCCACTATTTGCAGATACTCCTCCTGCTATGGCAATCTCCTTAATTCCATACTGCTTAGCTGCTTTCTTTAGCTTATTAAGCAATATATGCACTATACTATGCTGAACCGAGGCACAAATGTCTTGTAAATGCTCAGAAACAAAGTTAGGATTTTCCTTTTCCTGATTTCTGATGAAATACAAAATTGAGGTTTTAAATCCACTAAAGCTGTAATTCAGATCTTTGATCTGAGGCTCCCCAAATTTATATGCCAAAGGGTTTCCCTCTTTAGCATACTTATCTATAAGTGGCCCGCCAGGATAAGGTAAATTTAGAATTTTGGCAGTTTTATCAAATGCCTCACCTGCTGCATCATCTAAGGTTTCGCCCACTATCTCCATATCGAAATGACTTCTTATCACAACAATTTGAGTATGTCCGCCAGATACAGTTAAGCAAATGAAAGGGAATTGGGGCATTGGATCATCAATAAAATGAGCCAGAATATGAGCGTGCATATGATTTACCGAAATTAAAGGTAAATCTAACGCAAGCGCAAATGATTTCGCAAAGGAAACACCTACTAACAATGAGCCTAATAATCCAGGCCCCTGTGTAAAAGCAACTGCATTTAGCTCCTTTTTATTAACTTTAGCATCATTTAATGCCTGTTGTATTACTGGCACGATATTTTGTTGATGTACCCTTGAAGCTAGCTCAGGAATTACACCTCCATAATTTTGATGAATTGTTTGGTTTGCAATAACATTGGCAGTAATTTTGCCGTTGTTACATATAGCAACGGAGGTTTCATCGCAGGAAGATTCTATAGCAAGTATTACAGACACGTTTATTATTATTAAGCTACAAAATTATTAAAAAACTATTAAAAATACTTCTTTGGGTCGTTGCATCAGTATTATTACTTGCTGGTGTCATTCTATTTGCAATCCAATTTAAGCCTATTCAAACTTTTGTAGCTAAAAAAGCGGCAGCATACCTATCTAAAGAGCTTAATACAACCATTTCTTTAACCGGCATATATATAAAACCTTTTAAATATGTTGTGATAGAAAATCTTCTTGTATTGGATCGGCAGAAAGATACTATACTTAATACACCCAAATTTTTAGTAGACATCAATCAGATTTCAATTAAAAAACGAATAGTTGACATTAATACGGTACAGATTAATAACGGCTCTTTTTATTTAAAATCATATAAAGACAGATCGACGAATTTAGATTTCATTATCGATTACTTTGACTCTGGCACTCCCACAGTTAAACCTAAAAAGAAACCGTACAAGATATCATTTGACAGAGTTATCCTGAACAACATCAGCTTTAAATACAAAAACCAACGAGTTGACACCGTTATGAAGGGGGTAAATTTCGATGACATATACCTAACCAGCTTTAACGGAATTTTTGAAAAATTAAATACTACAGATCATATTCTGCAGGCCGACATTAAAAACCTGACATTTAAGGAAAAGAGTGGATTTTATTTAAAAAACCTGACTGCCTTTACTACTGTGGATACCAATAGCATTGAGTTAAAGAATTTGATGTTGGTTACAAATAAGAGCAGGCTATCTGATTACTTTCAAATGCGGTTTGATAAATACCGCGACTTTAGAGATTATGTGAATAAAGTAAGAATGAAAGCTAATTTCAAGAACAGCTATTTAGCATCGCGCGATGTTGCCTATTTTGCTCCGGAATTGGATCAAATGAATCTTGAGATTGAAGTTGACGGAAGGATTACCGGTTTGGTTAATAATCTTAAAGCAAAAAAACTATCGGTTAAAGCCGGAAAAGCGACTTATATAAAAGGGGACTTTATTGTAAAAGGGCTTCCAAATCTTAAAGAGACTTTTATGGATCTTAAAATAGAGATGGCTGGAACAAATAAAGCTGATCTGGATGAGATATTAACAAGCACAACCGGGAAAAAGACTAAAGTGATCCCAGTAGTTATCGGAAAATTTGGCAACATTAATTTCAACGGCTCATTTACCGGATTCCAAAACGATTTTATTGCCTATGGGGAGTTTAAGACAAAACTAGGCAGATTGGTTTCTGATGTTAATATGAAAATAGATAAGAAGGGTGTCCCCTCTTATTCAGGTAATGTTAAAGCCTACGATTTTAATTTAGGAAATCTTTTAGACGAGAATGATCTTGGTAGAATATCTGCTTCCTTAAATGTTGAGGGCAGAGGCACGGAAATAAAAAACCTTTCCGAGAAGCTAAATGGAGATATCGATTACATCGACTTTAACCAGTATAGGTATAGAAATGTTAAAATTGATGGAACCTTTGATAAAAAATATTTCGACGGTCGCCTGCAAATTAACGACAAAAATGTTCAGCTTGTTTTTGATGGCGGGGTAAATCTGAACCCTAAGTTGCCGGTATTTAATTTTAAAGCCCAAATAAGCAATGCAAAGCTAAAGGCCTTAAAACTATATAAGGACTCTTTAAAAATTGATGCCACTTTTAGCACCAATTTCTCCGGCACCAACCTAAATAACATACAGGGTAAACTTCTAATTCAACAAATTAGGTTAGACAATGTTAAAGGCATTTACAACATTGATTCTGTAGAACTAAAGGCTGCAGGTATAGGAAAAGACAGAGACCTTACCATTCATTCAGATATTCTGGATGCCAGCTTAAAGGGGCAATACAACTTAAACACCATTCCTTCATACTATAAAGCATTAGCGAAGAAATACATACCATCCCTCAAAACTACCATTCTTCCATATGGAGACCAGATCTTTCAGTTCAATTTAAAAATAAAAAGATTTGAGCCCATTGCAGAACTTCTTGCTCCAGGCTTAGAGATCGATGATCAAGCGGTCTTTATTGGTAATTTTGATTCTCCAAACAACATAGCCACATTAAATGGTTTTGTGAAAAAGCTAAAATACAAAGGCATTATAGCCAACAATATTATTATCGATGAGAATACTTCCGTAAATCAATTACAAGCTATTATAACATCGGATAGAGTTGACTTAAATGATAGTTTGTACATTAAGAATGTCAACATATCCAACATATTGAGAAATGACAGTCTTTCTCTTAACTTAAAACTTGCCAATTCAGATGACGCTAACCAACTGGATTTAAACGGATTGGTCGAGTTTGCAAACGACACCACAGCAAGGGTTAGCATACTCCCATCTCAGCTTAAAGTAAATAATGAGGACTGGAAAATTCAGGAAAAAGTAAGAATTAGTTTTCATGAAGGAAAAACCGAGATTACCAATTTTGATTTAAGCAATGGCAATCAGCTCTTAACTATTGATGGTATTCTGTCTGACGACCCCAAAGATTTACTTCTTGTCGGATTTAAAGAATTTAGCTTAAAAACAATAAATCCATTTGTTAAGGCATTTGGTGTGCAGTTAGCAGGTAACGTTAATGGAGAAACAAAACTCTATAATATCTTAAAATCACCTAGGATATCTGATAATCTAAAAATAGATTCTTTAACCTTTAACAATACTCATATTGGTAATTTGACCGATACTTCTTCTTATGATCGTGAAAATAATGTAGCCAACATTTTCACTAATATTGTTTCTTCCGACAGAGAAACACTTCGGGCTTTGGGCGTTCTTGATCTGGAAAAGAAAGAGATGGATATAAGTGTAAAGCTTGATAATAGTGAATTAGCCGTACTAGAACCATTTGTTAATGAACTTGTATCCGATCTTAAAGGTCATATTTCATCATCTTTAACTGTTACAGGTCCATTTGAAAAACCGGAAATTAACGGGCAGGTATCTTTTGACAAAGCTGAAGTGACAGTTAATTATCTTAAAACAAGATATACATTAAACGACCAGGTAGATGTTGAAAACAGCGTAATCAAAATTAATGACTTGAAATTGCTTGACGTTGATGATAACCAGGCCATCGCAAATGGTACGGTTGACCTCAATAACATCAATACACCAACGCTAGATATTGATATTAATGCTAAAGATTTCATGGCCTTGAATACTACGGAAAAAGACAACTCTATATATTTTGGAAAGGCTTATGGAACCGGTACCTTCAGATTTAAAGGCCCTACAAATAAATTATTTATAGACATTAATGCCAAGACAGAAAAAGGGACAGTTTTTAACCTTCCATTAAACAGCTCTGAAACCGTATCAAATAAAGATTTTATAACATTTGTAAATAAGGACACCACTAAGGTTGTAAAAAAACAAACCAGTTTTGACGGACTTACAATGAACCTGAAACTTGAGGTTGATGCAAATAGCACTGCAAATATTTATACCACTTTAGGAAATCTAAGTGGTAAAGGCTACTCTAAAAATTTAGCGCTTAACATTAATAGTCTTGGTGATTTTGAGATGTCGGGTGATTATATCATTGAATCAGGAAGTTTTGATTTTACTGCTCAGGAAATTATAAATAAGAAATTCAACATCAGACAAGGTGGTACTATCCGATGGACAGGAAACCCCACAACAGCGCAGATAAATTTAAAGGCAATTTATTCCCTTCGTGCGGGTCTGAGCGACCTCTATACTGCAGCTAATAGAGATGGCGGCAATAATGCCAACGAGCGCGTTCTTACTGAAGTAGAAATGGGCTTAACAGGTTCACTATTAAAACCGGATATTAAACTTGATATCTTCTTCCCTTCAAACCCTGCTATTAAAGAAGAGATGCAATCTTATTTTAATGACGACAACAACAGAAATCTCCAGGCGCTTAGTTTGATTATAAGACGTAGTTTTGCTCCAGGAACAGGAAAAGAAGCCCTTGGCAAGCAATTAACATCAGGAGTAGCTAGTACTGCTACAGAGCTTTTGTTTAATCAGTTTAATAATGTCTTATCTTCACTCAACCTCGATTTTGTGGACATTAATATCCGCTCTTTGAGTGAAGCGAATGCCTCTTTTAGATTTTTTAATGACCGCGTAGTATTAAATGCCGGGATTGTAGATAAACGTAGTACAAACGATTTGTCGCCAATTGGCTTTACCAGAAATAATGTAGGCGGTGAAGTTGAAGTTTTAGCCTTAATTAGAAAAGATGGAACTTTAGTAGGTAAGCTTGCCAATAAACCTCCTACACAGCAAAACACCTTCTTTAACACTGGGGTAAGCCAAAACAACAATGTAACATCCTTAGGTCTGATCTATACACAGCAATTTGATAGCTTTAGAGAGTTTGTTCAAAGAATATCAGGTAAATACAACAGAAACTTGAAGAAGAAGGCTGAGGAAGAGAAAAAGACACCTCCCGTTAGTAAACAGCCAGTTAACAAAGAGGCTGTTCCTCCAGAAAAAAAGAACAAAAAAAAGTAGGTTATAAATAACCTACTTTCTTTTAGCCTTTCATTATTTGATGCCCCATCTTATCACGTTTTGTTTTAAGATATTGCTCATTATGAACATTACTTTCTATTTCAATTGGAATATTTTCTACAATCTCTAAACCATAGCCAATTAAACCAGCGCGTTTAGTAGGGTTATTAGACATCAGTCTCATTTTAGTGATGCCCTGTGCTCTTAGTATTTGAGCTCCAACTCCGTAATCTCTTTCGTCGCCTTTGAAACCCAATTTTATATTTGCTTCAACAGTATCCAGGCCAGCATCTTGTAGATTATATGAACGCAATTTATTAACAAGCCCAATACCTCTTCCCTCCTGATTCATATAAACGATTACTCCTTTGCCTTCCTTATCGATCATCTCCATTGCTTTGTGCAATTGAGGCCCACAATCGCATCTGCACGATCCAAAAATATCACCGGTAACGCAGGAACTATGTACTCTTGTTAATACAGGCTCATCAATAGTCCATTCGCCTTTACTAATTGCCAAATGGGTGGCTCCTGTATCTATTTGGGTATAGGCGGTCATCTTAAAATCACCCCATTGAGTTGGTAGATTTACAGTTACCTCCTGCTCTATTAAACTTTCTTTGCTTAATCTATATGCAATAAGATCTTTTATACTAATTATTTTAAGCTGATGTTGTGCTGCAATCTTAATCAGGTCAGGCAATCTGGCCATCTCTCCGTCATCCTTCATAATCTCAACCAATACACCGGCAGGTTCCATGCCTGCAAGTTTAGCTAAATCTACAGATGCTTCGGTGTGTCCTGAACGCCTTAATACTCCCCCATCTTTAGATCTTAATGGAAAAATGTGACCTGGCCTACCCAACTCAGCAGGATCAATATTAGGATCGATTAAGGCCTTAATGGTTTTTGATCTGTCGGACGCAGAAATACCAGTTGTACAGCCATGACCCCTTAAATCAACAGAAACAGTAAAGTTAGTTTCGTAAGCAGCGGTATTTTTTCCCACCATTAGATCTAAACCTAACTCATCACATCTTTCTTCTGTTAAAGGGGCACAAATTAAGCCTCGGCCATAGGTGGCCATAAAATTTATCATTTCAGGAGTAGCGTTGGCTGCGGCAGTAATAAAATCACCTTCATTCTCCCTATCTTCGTCATCTACAACAATAATAGCTTTACCCGCTTTTATTTCTGCAATAGCTTCTTCTATTGTATCTAGTTTGATTTCCATTTTTCTGAATATATCAATAATCAAGTAACAAATAAGTAGCCTGATTAATTAGTAAGATTTACGGTGCAAAGTTACAATCTTCAAAACCAATATTACGTTATAAACTATCATAAATAA
>Ga0256874_1000069_pt1 | contig 16710 bp, 18 predicted proteins | sample MC6MC0417MT_FD_190189 | JGI IMG/M metagenome (GOLD analysis project Ga0256874, IMG submission 190189) | Metatranscriptome of enriched soil aggregate microbial communities from Iowa State University, Ames, United States - MC6-MC0417-MT... | ecosystem: Environmental > Terrestrial > Soil >...
CGGCAAGCTGCTCTTTTTTTGCCCTGATGAGATCCTCTTCATTATCAAAATAGATGTTCCAGTTATCCATTGAAATGAGTTCCATGCTCATTGAAGCAAGTTCTGCGACCTCCGAAGGACAGTGTTTAAAGTCATTTAATTCCAGATTTGCAGTAAGGAAGGTATGTATGGCATGGCCGCCTTCATGAACCATAGTAGTTAGGTCTCTTAGCGAATTGGCAGAGTTCATGAAAATAAAAGGTGCGCCGGTTTCTGCAAGAGGATAGTTATAACCACCTGGTGCTTTTCCTTTTCTGCTTTCTACATCAAAAAGGTTGTTAGCCTTCATAATGGAAAGCATCTGGCCCAATTTAGGGTTAATGGCATTAAAGCAGTCGATACTTTTATCAATTAATTCTTTTCCATTTTTAAATGGTTTTAAAGCTGGTTTTCCAGTGGTGCTTACCTCCATATCCCATGGCTTTAATTCATCAATTCCAAGTAGTTCAGCTCTTTTTTCTGCCTGTTCCTTTAGGATGGGAACAATTTGCTTTTCTATAGCTTCATGAAAATGGTAACAATCCTGCGGCGTATAATCAAAACGGCCAAGCGCCTGGAACATATAATCTCGGTAGTTCTCGAAACCAGCATTTACTGCTACCTGATGGCGCATAACTATCAGCTCATCAAACAAAATGTTTAATTCATCCTTATTTACGAGGCGACGTTGTTGTATGGTTTCCCATGCCTGTTGTCTTACACTTCTATCCGTATCTTTAACAAAGTTGGCTGCTTGTTCCAGTGTATATTCCTTGTCGTTGATCATCACGCTCATTGCCCCGGTTATTGCCTGATACTTTTGCTGAGTTACCTGAAGTTTAGTTAAGAGTTCTACATTTTCTTCGCGATAAATCTCTAAAGCTTTTCTGATTGCTCTGATGTAGACAAAATATTTATCATGGTCCAGTTCATCAATAAACGGACTATCGTTAAATTTCTGGTTAAGCTGATTCGCTATTGGCGAAATTTTAGGTTCAATTTCGGTAGCAAAATATTGGAAATCTTTTACTAAGGTCTCATTACCAGTATCACAGCTCATTTTAATATATCGCCATGCAAAATCCTCTTCAAGAGCAGCTTCTAATTCACTTTTGTCCTTTAACCATTGTTCTAAATCATTTACATTGTCTATTGGACGAGCCAATAGCTCATTAAGTATGGGTTCAAGATTATCCCATTTCATTTCCAGATTTTGAGGGATATAGATTCTTTTCTTTTTAGGTATGGTAAGGTTAATCATAATTAGAAATTAAAATTGGTTCTTAAGAAGGCATCAATTAAAAAACAAATGGCAAATATCACTGAAGCAAAACCATTTGTGGTGGCGAATGCTTTATTTACTTTACTGATGTCGTTAGGTTTTACGAGTAAGTGCTGATAAGTTAGCATAAAGCAAAAGAATGCTACGCCTACATAATAAACCCAGCTGAATGTAGTAAACATTACCGGTAGGATTACGCAAAGTGCGGAAAAGACATGCAATACTACCGAAAGATTTAAGGCATTTTTGATTCCCATTGCTGCCGGGATAGAATGTAGTTTTTCATTTCTGTCAAAATCTTCATCCTGTAAAGCATATATGATATCAAATCCACTAACCCAAAACAATACGGCAAATGAATAAAGAACAGGAACGATGTTGAATGCTCCGGTTACTGCAATGTAGGCGCCAATGGGAGCAAGTGAAAGCCCCAGGCCCAATACCATATGGCACAATGCTGTGAATCTTTTTGTGTAACTGTAAAATAGTACTACAAAGAGGGCCACAGGCGAAAGATAAAAGCAAAGGCTGTTAATGAAGGCGGTAGTGGTAATAAAAAGAACGCAGTTAATAATTACGAATATTAATGCTTCATTAGCAGATATTTTACCTGCAGGAATGTCCCTCATTTGAGTGCGGGGATTTTTTGCATCTATGTTTCTGTCGAGGTACCTATTAAAGGCCATGGCTGCATTTCGAGCAAAAACCATGCACAGTAATACCAATGCCAGCAATAGCCATTTAAATGGATTTGGAGTAGTAGTTACCCCAAGAAAAAAGCCTATCAGTGCAAAAGGCAAAGCAAAAATAGAGTGGGCAAATAATACCAGTGAAAAATACTTTTTCATTAACTTTTATTAAAAATCTTCTTTAGGGGTTAAAATGGGCATTACAAAATCTAGGTTAACCTGATCGATAAAATCTAAAACCTGATCTCTACCGGTGCTTTTCTCTGCAGAAGTTACAAAGTATGGGGGGATTTCTTCAAACCATCCTTTTAGTGCTTTTTTAAATGCCGAAACATTCTGATCGGTCTTTACCGCGCTTTGTTTATCTGCTTTGGTAAACACAAGTGCAAAAGGAATTTGGATCTCTCCCATCCAGCAGCAAAATTCAAGATCTATTTTTTGTGGTTCAAGCCTGCTATCTATTAATACAAAAACACATTGTAAGCTCTCACGCTTTGTGATGTAATTTCGTATAAATTTTTCCCAATTCTCGCGACTGCTTTTAGATACTTTGGCGTAGCCATAACCTGGTAAATCGACAATATACCACTTCTCATTAATCAGGAAATGGTTTATTAATTGGGTTTTACCTGGCCTTTGTGAGGTTTTTGCTAATCCATGTTGATTAACAAGCATGTTGATTAACGAGGATTTTCCAACGTTTGAACGTCCAATAAATGCATACTCTGGCATATTGGCAACAGGCAGCGCTGAAACCTTTGTATTACTACAAATAAATGTTGCTGATTTTATAATCATTTGACAAAGGTAGAAAATTAGTTTTCAACAATACTTATCTTTGCTGCGTACCATGAACGAAAACATCACACCATACCAATCTGAAACGGCAACAAAGAAGGAACAAGTTGCCAGCATGTTTAATAATATATCAGGGACTTATGATTTTTTAAATCACTTTATGTCCTTAGGTATTGATATTATATGGCGTAAAAAGGCAATAAGGGAACTTAAGTCTATCAAACCACGCATCATGCTTGATGTGGCAACTGGTACAGGCGACTTTGCTTTTGAGGCAATAAAGATTTTAGCACCTGAGAAAATAATTGGAGTAGATATTTCTGAAGGCATGCTTGATGTTGCGCGTAAGAAAATTCAGGATAGAAATTTACAGCACGTTTTTTCTGTTCAGACAGGGGATTCGGAAGGATTACATTTTAGCGATGATCATTTTGATGCAATAACTGTAGCTTTTGGTGTAAGGAATTACGAAAATCTCGAGAAAGGACTTGCAGATATGTACAGGGTTTTGAAACCAGGAGGTAAAATTGTTATACTGGAGTTTTCTAAACCCAGAAAATTTCCGATTAAACAGGGGTATAATTTTTACTTTAAACATGTGACACCAATGCTGGGTAAGCTATTCTCTAAAGACAATAGAGCTTACTGCTATTTGCCGGAATCTGTAGCAGCATTTCCGGATGGCGAGGAGTTTACACGTTTAATGAATAAGGTTGGTTTTACAAACACCAGGGACAGACGTCTTACGTTTGGTATAAGTGCAATTTATATTGGGACCAAATGAAAATAAAATCAGGCTTACTTATTTTATGCTTAGTCGCATGTGTGTCAGCCAGAGCCCAAAATTGGGGAGGTGGGGTAGATGATTCCAATCTCCATTTCGGATTTACATTTCAGTATCTTTCATCAGAGTATAAGATTCTAAAGAGACCGGATTGGAGAGAATTTAAAAATATACTTCCCGAAGATTTGGATCCACCTAAATTAACCGGAATATCCTCTGATTCCTCTCCGGGCTTTGGAATTGGATTTGTCGTAAATAAACGACTGATCGAAAATGCCGATCTAAGATTTACACCAATACTGGTGTTTAATGATAGGGTGTTAACTTTTCACCATGACGAACTTAAAGATAACGTTGAACGGAAGATATCCTCAACGCTAGTGGAGTTCCCACTTGGAATAAAGCTGAAATCAGATAGGAGGAATAATTTTAGAGCTTATATGATCGGAGGAGCTAAATATTCAATGGATATTTCTTCAAAGAAAAAGACAAATAATGCGAATATAACTGACCCCGGAGAGAAGATGGTAAATAATGTACGGAACTATCTCTCATATGAAGCCGGATTGGGTTTCGACCTCTATTTCGAATATTTTAAAATGTCGCCAGAGATTAAATTATCCTACTCCTTCAACAGTGTTTTAAAGGATGAACCTAATCGCTATTCTTATCCAATTGATAAATTAATGCTGCGTCATGTGACATTCAGTTTATTTTTTGAGTAATGCTACTGCTAAAAAAATTATAGCTTTGCTTAATAATCAATAAAATCAGGGATGTCAAAAATTGCATTAATTACAGGAGCAACTTCAGGTATTGGGGCTGCTTGTGCGCATTTGTTTGCGGCTCAAGGTTATAACTTAATTTTACTAGGCAGAAGAGAACAGCTTTTAACAGAGGTATCTAAACATCTGGAAGATAAATATGCCGTTGAAGTTAAAAAGATAGTTGCAGATGTAAGGGATAATGAAGATTTATCTTATCGTTTAGAAACTTTACCACAACAATGGAAGAAAGTAGATGTATTAATTAATAACGCCGGCTTAAGTCAGGGGCTTGATCCAATAGATAAAGGTAATATTGATGATTGGGACACTATGATCGACACTAATGTTAAAGGTTTGCTATATACAACACGCATAGTTTCTAACTGGATGATTGCCCGGAAATCTGGTCATATTATAAATATTGGCTCTATCGCGGGTAAAGAAGTTTACCCTAACGGAAATGTATATTGTGCCACTAAGCATGCAGTAGATGCTTTAAATAAAAGTATGAGAATCGACTTGTTGCCCCATGGCATAAAAGTTACCGCTATTAATCCCGGAATGGTTGAAACGGAATTCTCTAAGGTTCGGTTTAAAGGAGATGAAGGTAGAGCAAAAAAGGTTTATGATGGATTGGAACCTCTTGTCGCAAATGATATAGCTGAAGCAATATGGTTTGTAGTGAGCAGACCTGCTCATGTAAATATAAATGACATGTTGATAATGCCAACAGCACAGGCAACAGGTACTATAATTAATAGAAAATAGAATACTAACAGAAAATCATATGATAGCTAATACAATAGATCAGGAAATAAAACAGGCAATGCTTGCAAAAGCCCAGGCAAGGCTTAGAGGTTTAAGGGCAATAAAGGCAGCTTTGTTATTGGCGAAAACTGAGAAGGGATCATCAGAGGAAATTACCCAAGAAGCTGAACTTAAGATTTTACAAAGATTAATTAAACAGCGTAAAGAGTCGGCTGATATTTATAAACAACAAGGCAGAGAAGATTTGAGTACTGTAGAAGAAGAAGAAATTGAGGTAATCAGCAATTTTATGCCTAAACAACTAGACAGAGCTGAAATTGAAGCGGTGATTTCACAAATTATTAAGAACTCCGGTGCGAATTCTGTAAAGGAGATGGGTAAGGTAATGGGGTTAGCCAATAAGGAACTGGCAGGTAAAGCCGATGGTAAGTTAATTGCAGAGATTGTAAAAACACAATTGGCATAAATTGTGTTGCATTAAGCACATTAAGCCTTTTTCTTAAAATAATGTTTTAAAATTACATTAATTTAATTTTAGTCTACTAACTTAGTAGCATACCTTACAAAATATTCAATATGAGATACGAAGTAATAGAAGAAGATGGGTTTAAATATATAGAAGCTGGAAAAGGTGAGACCCTGGTATTACTTCATGGTTTGATGGGAGAACTAAGCAATTGGGAGGATGTGATTGATCATTTTAAAGAAAATTATCACGTCATTGTGCCAATTTTGCCCATTTATGAGCTCCCAATACTCACACTCGGGGTAAAAAGTTTATCTAAATACATTCACAGATTTATAAAATTCAAAAAACTCGGGCAGGTTGTTTTGATAGGGAATTCACTTGGTGGTCATGTTGGTCTTGTGTTTACAGTTTCTCATCAGGAACATGTAAAGGCACTTGTATTAACCGGCAGTTCTGGATTATATGAAAATGCTTTTGGAGGGTCATTCCCAAGAAGAGAGAGTTATGATTACATTAAGGAAAAAGTAGAATTTACTTTCTTCGATCCGGCAACCGCAACAAAAGAACTGGTTGATGAAGTTTATAAAAGTGTTAACGATCGTTCAAGAGTAATTAGAATTCTGGCATTGGCAAAATCTGCTATTCGTCATAATATGTCTAAAGACCTTTCCCGTATAACCATACCTGTTTCTTTAATCTGGGGTAAGCAAGATAAAGTAACACCACCCGAAGTTGCAGAAGAATTTCATCAACTTTTGCCGAATTCAGAATTGAATTGGGTAGATTTATGTGGCCATGCACCAATGATGGAGCGACCAGAGGTTTTTAATGATTATCTTGATAAGTTTTTAAATAGAATTTTACTTAAATAATGTTTGCATCTGAACTCATATCTAATTCAATACCACCGCTAAAGACGTCTGATTCGGTTCAGAAAGCTTTGGACAGAATGGCTGAGTTCAAATTATATCATTTACCAATTGTTAACGAAACCCAGTTTCTTGGATTAGTTGCTGAGGAAGAGTTAATTGAAGTTAGAGATGTTCAACAGCCTATTGGTAGTTTATCACTTTCCATCTTAAATCCATTTGTATTTGAAGATGTTCACGTTTATGACATCATAAGGTTGTTTAATCAGCTACACTTATCGGTAGTTCCGGTATTGGATTATAAAAAGAATTATTTAGGCCTGATATCAATAAACAGTCTTTTAGAGTACACCTCAAATATCTTTGCGGTAAAGGAATATGGCGGCATAATTGTTTTGGAAATAAGTAATAGGAACAATTCGTTGTCACATATGGCGCAGATTGTTGAAGCAGATAATGCTCAGATCCTCTCATCTTATGTGCAATCCTTCCCAGATTCTACCAGATTAGAAGTTACTTTGAAAATTAATAAAACTGACCTTTCAGGAATAATAGCTTCTTTTGAACGCTACGATTACCAGGTGAAGGCAGTATTTAACAGTACCATATCTGACAATGGTACAGAAGATAGATTTAATTCATTTATGAATTATTTAAATGTATAACCAGGGTTTATACAGATTCCATAACCGCAAAATGAAAATACATTAATGAAGATTGCAATTTACGGTAGAGAGTTCAATAATAGTGTATTGCCTTATGTGCAGGAAGTATTTAATGTTCTCGACAGTTATAAAAGCCCGATTCTGGTTTACGATAAATACCTTGATTTTGTAAAAGATAAAATCAAATTACCAGCCAATATGCAGGTTTTTACCTGTCACGACGATCTTCTGGGAGAAACAGATGTATTATTGAGCTTAGGTGGTGATGGAACGCTGTTGGATACCTTATCATTAATCCGCGACTCAGGAATTCCTGTAATAGGAATTAATTTTGGCCGTTTGGGTTTTCTGGCAAGTATTAATAAAGATGAAATAAAGAAAGCCTTTGAGGCACTGCACAACCGAGAATTTACCTTGGATAAAAGGAGTTTGTTGAGCCTAACTTCTAAGCATGGATTGTTTGGTGATGAAAACTTTGCATTGAATGACATTACGATTCACAGAAGAGATAACTCGGCCATGATGATTATTCACGCTTATATGAACAATGAGTTCGTTAACTCTTATTGGGCAGATGGATTAATCATTGCTACACCAACAGGTTCCACAGCTTATTCATTGAGCTGCGGTGGTCCGATTATTTACCCAAGTTCACAAAACTTTGTTATTACGCCAATTGCACCTCATAATTTGAATGTAAGACCGGTGATTATTCCTGACGATGTGTCGTTAACTTTTGAAATTGAGGCAAGAAGCTCCAAATTTTTAGTTTCCTGCGATTCAAGAACAGAAACAGTGGACAAGTCTGTCAAAATAATACTGAATAAAGCCAGCTTTCATGTAAATTTAATCAGGCTTAATAACGAAACCTATTTAACAACTTTAAGGAATAAATTGCTTTGGGGCATAGATACCCGGAATTATTAGAATGGATAAGAAACAACTTGTTTATTTTCTTGCAATGTTTCTTTGTGGAATCAGTGCAAAAGCCCAGGTTTTTGAGGTGGGTGCAGTTGCTGGTGGAGCAGGTTATTTAGGAGATTTGAATCAAAACAAGCCGCTAAAAATAAGTGGAATCTCGGCAGGAGCTTTTGTGAAAGTAAATATAGATCCATATTGGGCAGTTGGGCTCCATTATACATATGGAAAGATAAAGGCAGATGATACAAAATCGGATAATGAACATTTCAGAAATAGGGGACTTAACTTCAGCACCGCATTAAATGAGGTGAGTCTGCAGGTAGACTTCAATTTTTTTGAATACTTTGCGGGAGGGGGCACCAAAAGATTCTCGCCATATATTTTTACAGGAATTGGAGGAGTATTGTATAATCCTACCGCCAGATACTCAGGTGTTGTGGGATTGGAAGATAAAAAATATAATTTGAGAGATTATCACACAGAAGGACAGAATGTATCTTACAGAAATTATGCACTAACGGTTCCTTATGGAGTAGGAGTAAAAGTAAAATTGAAAGAAAACTGGGGGTTATTTAGTCAGATCGGTTATAGAACAGCATATACTGATTATCTTGATGATGTTAATGGCGTATATCCAAATATTGCGCATTGGAATAACGAGCCAAATGGAGCTATAAGTAAACTGCTTTCAAACCCTTCAAATCCTACTTCTACTGATTTTCAATACACTCAAAGAGGAGATTTTAGAAAAAGAGATACATATATGTTTGTAGGTATTGGCATATCTTATACCTTTGTGTCCCAAAAATGTTATACATTTTAGGCATATTTGCAGGAAATTAATGGGATTTAAAGAACAAATCGACGTAACACGGTTACCAGAGCACATCGCCATCATCATGGATGGAAATGGGCGATGGGCAAAAAATCAGGGTAAATTCAGACACTTCGGTCATGAAAGTGGTGTGCTGTCTGTAAAAGATATTGTAGAGGGTTGCGCTGATATAGGAATAAAATATTTAACTGTTTACGCCTTTTCGACAGAAAACTGGAACAGGCCTATTGAAGAAGTTAATGCGTTAATGGAGTTGTTGATATCAACAATCAATCAGGAAACGGCTACCCTTAACAAAAATAACATCCGGTTAAATGCAATAGGTGACATTGCGTCGTTACCCCAAAAATGTATTGATGACTTACACAGTGCTATGGAAAAGACAGCGAAAAATACCCGTTGTACTTTAACATTGGCATTAAGCTATAGTGCTAAATGGGAGATCATTGATGCCGCTAAGAAACTGGCACAGAAGGTTAAAGACCAGAAATTAAATATTGAAGACATTAATGAAGAAAATTTTGCAGCTGAGTTAACAACAGTAAACATCCCTGATCCTGAACTCATGATCAGAACAAGCGGTGAACATAGAGTCAGTAATTTCCTGTTATGGCAAATGGCTTATACGGAACTTTATTTTACTGAAACACTATGGCCCGACTTCAGGCGAGAAGACCTTTTTGAGGCTATTGTAGACTATCAAAAACGCGAACGCCGCTTTGGTAAAATTAGTGAACAATTGAACTAATTTTACTTTTAACACTTTTTAACATGTGTTTAAATTAACTTAGCATCGATTTTTAGATTGTAAATGAAAAGAATATATCAACTCATATTATTGTTATTGATTGGTTTACCAACAATGGCACAGATTACCCGACCGTCCAATACTGCACCACCTACCCTTAAAGTTAAGGGCCTGGACTTGGATTATTTTAATCCAAAAGAGTACATAATTGGAGGTACTACCCTTACCGGAACTCATTTCATTGACAAGGATGTAATCATTACTTTATCTAAATTGATAAAGGGAGAACGTATTGTATTGCCAGGTGAGGCAACAGCCAATGCAATTAAGACCTTGTGGGCTCAAGGCTTATTTGATGATGTGCAGTTAGATATTGCTAAAATTGTAGAGGACACTGTTTATTTTGACATTGAGGTGGTTGAACGACCGCGTTTAAGTTCATTTGAAATTAATGGCGTGAGTAAGTCCCAAAAGACTGACATCATGGAGAAATTAAATGAGAAAAGCGGAAAATCTATTATCAATGATAATTTATACAATTCAACAACTGCAACAATAAAGAAGTTCCTTTTAGGTAAGGGCTACTTTTTTACAACAGTAGAGTATAAAACAAAACCTGATCCAAGCTTGGAGAATGGAATGATTCTGCAGGTGTTTGTCGATAAGGGCCGAAAAGTAAAAGTTCATGAGATAAACTTTACCGGAAATAAGGATTTTTCATCTGCTAAACTGCGTAAGTTTTTAAAGAAAACAAAGCAACAGGCATTCTATAAAGTATTTGGCTCCGGAAAATTCAACAAGGAAAAATACGATGAAGATAAAGTAACGCTTATTGCCAAGATGCAGGATAAAGGTTATCGTGATGCAGTTATCTTGAAAGATAGTATTTTCCAGTATAGTGATAAAGCAATTGGTATCAATATCGATGTGTATGAAGGTCCTAAATATTACTTTGGTGATATTACCTGGGCAGGGAATGCTAAGTATACAACTGAGATCCTGGAAAAGACCTTTGGCATTGAAAAAGGAGAGGTGTTTAGTGAAGAAAAGCTTGAAAAGAAATTAAGAGGTAGTGCAAATGGGGATGATGTTTCAAGTATTTATCTTAACGATGGTTATTTGACTTTTAATGTTGATCCTGTACAAACCAAAATTCACGGTGATACTGTAGATGTTGAAATGCGTATTTATGAAGGACCTCAGTATACCAATAATCGTATTACTTTAAAAGGAAATACAATAACAAATGACAGGGTAGTATTAAGGGAGATTCGTACAAAGCCAGGAGAAAAATTCTCTAAGGATTTATTGATCCGTACTGTTCGTGAGATTGGTCAATTGGGTAACTTTGATGAATCTAAAACGGTTCCAACTCCTAAACCGAATCCGGCTGATGGTACAGTAGATATCGAATATGCTGTTGAAGAAAAACCTTCTGATCAGATTGAGTTATCTGGTGGTTTTGGTGGTGGTAACATTATTGGAACATTAGGACTTACCTTTAACAACTTCTCATTAAAAAACATATTTAATCTGGATGCTTACAAACCTCTGCCTAAAGGTGATGGTCAGAAATTAAGTCTTCGTGGACAAACAAATGGTAAGTATTATCAATCTTACAGTTTCTCTTTCTCTGAGCCTTGGCTTGGTGGTAAGAAACCAATCAGTTTTGGCGTAAGTGCATTTACATCATTACAATCAAATGGTTTGAAAGCTGCTGATAGCAGGTTCCAAAAGATTCGTTTAAATGGTGTGACTGTTAGCTTGGGTAGAAGGCTGAATTTCCCTGATAACTATTTCCAGCTAACACATGCTATTAATGTTCAACAATATATCTTAAATAACTACCCAGGATATTTGTTTAGTACAGGAACTTCTTACAACCTTAACTTAACTCAAGAGCTAAGCAGGGACTCAAGAAATCATCAGATTTTCCCAACAGAGGGTTCGTACTTTAAGTTCACTATTCAGGCAACTCCTCCATACTCTCTTTTGAATAACATTAATTATGCAACGGCATCTGATAAACAACGTTATAAGTTTACAGAGTATCACAAATGGAAATTTGAGTCTCAGTGGTTCCAAAGATTGGCCGGCAAATTTGTTGTGATGGCACAAGCTCAGTTTGGTTTCTTAGGAACGTATAACTCGGCAGTTGGAGAATCGGCGTTCGAACGTTTTAAATTAGGGGGTGATGGTATGCAGGGATTTGATTTCTTGCAAGGGTCAGAAGTAATTAAGATGCGTGGATATGCAAATAATGCAGTAATTCCACAAGGATCTGATGCAACTATTGCGCAAAATTCAGGAAGTCCTATATTTACTAAATATGTTATGGAATTAAGATATCCAGTGATTGCAAGTCAACAAGCAACTGCGTTTATTGTAGCATTTGCCGAAGGTGGTAATACCTGGAACAAGTTTGGAGATTTTAATCCTTTTAACATTAGAAGGACTGCAGGTGTTGGTGCTAGAATATTTTTACCGATATTTGGAATGTTGGGAATTGATTATGGGCATGCCTTTGATAAAATTCCAGGAATTGTTGATGGTGGAAAACAAAATTTCACTTTCAGTATTGCACAGCAGTTGGGAGGACTTTAATTAATTAATGCTTTTAGAAATGAAAAAATACTTTTTAATTTGCTTTTTGCTCTTTACCGGCTTTGGAGCATTTGCACAAAAGTTTGCTTACGTAGATACGGAATATATACTTAAACATTTACCTGAGTATAAATCTGCGCTGGATCAAATGAATGTGTTGTCTCAGCAATGGCAAGAGAAGGTTGATGCTAACTTTACTGAGATAGATAAGATGTATAAGGCTTATCAGGCAGATCAGGTATTGTTAACCGAAGATATGCGCAAAAGAAGAGAGAATGAAATCATTGAAAAGGAAAAAGCGGCTAAAGATTTTCAGCGCAAGATATTTGGTCCGGATGGAGATCTTTTCCAAACCCGTTCAAAATTGTTGAGTCCTATTCAGGATAAGGTTACAAAAGCCATTTCTGAAATAGCGAAAGTTAAACTCCTTGATTTCATATTTGATAAGAGTAGTGAAGCCACAATGATGATATACGCAAGCAGTACTTATGATGTAAGTAACGACGTTATTGTAAGATTGGGTTTCAAACCTGGAACGATGCTGAAATAAACACACAAATAGATAAATTAAAAACAATTATTAAGAAAAATAAAGATGAGAAAGTTAATGAACGCATTTTTTGTAACAGCTGGCTTATTGTTCACTGTCAACATCGCAAATGCACAACAAAAATTGGCACACTTGAATTCAGCGGCTATTATTGAAGCAATGCCTGAAGTTAAAACTGCCAGAACCACATTGGAGGCCTTTCAAAAAACGAAAACTGCTGATATTGATAAAATGATTTCTGAATACCAGACTAAACTTAAAGCCGCTCAGGACAAAGAAAAAACTATGAGCGAAGCTAACAAAGAAACTGTTGGTAAAGAATTACAAACAATGGGAGCTGAATTGCAGGATTTAGAGAAACGTATCACTGATGCAAGAACAAAAGCTCAACAAGAATTAGAAACAAAAAATGCAGAACTTTTTAACCCTATTCAGGTAAAAGCTGATGCTGCTATTAAGGCAGTCTCAAAAGAAAAAGGTTTTACATATGTATTTGATACTGCAAACCAGGGATTAGTGTACTGGGATGGTGGCGAAGACATTACACCTCTTGTTAAAACTAAGTTAGGTATTGCTGCCACTGCAACAACTCCTGCTCCTAAAAAATAGTGAAGATCAAACCTCTGTCACAACATTCGAAAGAAAACAGTTAGTAGAGGAAAAAATATTTAAATTGCGGGATTGAGTGATAAAACTCAATCCCGTTTCTTTTTGCAATGAATACTAAGCATTCCATTGGTGTTTTTGATTCAGGTTATGGTGGTTTAACTGTTTTTAAATCAATAGCCCAAAAACTACCTCAATATAACTATATCTATTTTGGTGACAATGCCCGTTCACCTTATGGAGATCATTCATTTGATACCGTATATCAGTATACCTTAGAGTGTGTGGAATGGTTATTTGCCCAGGGATGTCAATTGGTTATCCTGGCTTGCAACACGGCCTCAGCAAAGGCTCTTCGCTCGATACAGCAGAACGTATTACCTTTTAAATATCCTAATAATAGAGTTCTTGGAGTGATCAGGCCAACGGCAGAAATAGTAGGGGAGTTTACTTCTTCGAAAACTATTGGAGTCATGGGGACTCGCGGAACAATTAATTCCGAGTCTTATCTAATAGAGATTAATAAGTTTTTTCCGGAGGTAAAGGTTCTTCAACAAAGTTGCCCAATGTGGGTGCCATTGGTAGAGAACAATGAGCATTTGGATCACGGGGCTGACTATTTTGTTGAAAAATACATTAATGAATTGCTTGAGAAGGACCGCAAAATAGATTGTATTCTTTTAGCCTGTACACATTATCCCTTGCTTATTCCTAAAATAAAAGAAAAGCTTCCAGCGAATGTAAGTTTATTGGGTCAGGGTGATATCGTAGCAGACAGTCTGGTGTTGTATCTGAAAAATCATCCTGAGATTGAGTCAAAGATTGCAACACAGGGTAGCAAATCATTTTTTACTTCCGGAGATGAGAAGGTATTCAACAGGCACGCCTCCATTTTTTTTGGATCGGATGTTATTTCGCACCGTATAAGCCTGAAAACCCAGTCATTATAATCTGACCGAAAGATTGTATTTCTTTCGTTTTTCTTCGTTTTTAAGTAAATTAGGCTGTTTTTAGTTTAAAAGGGAAAAAAAAGGGAAAAAAATGAATGAATTTGCTTACGAAAAAGTTAGGGAGAACATTGATGATCCAAAGAAATGGTATGTTTCATATACCATTAAGTTTCCGCAGCCGTACAGCTATCAACCAGATAAGAATAAGCCCAAGTATCAAAAACCGAAATCAACACATTATATCAAAGTCTACGGAGGTGAATATGCCATTCGGCTAAATGATTTTAAAGGACAAGAACGGGTTGACAAACTTATGTGGTTACTCAAGGCAGTAAAAAAGGACCTGGCTTTAGGTGTTGATCCAAAACGAAAATTGGAAATCCTGGGTGAACAAATATTGGCAGAAGCTGAGCAGGCAAGAGGGATCAGTTATGATGAGGCTATTCAGATTATGATTGATTATTACAATTGGGACAATCCAGTGCCTTCTGCGAGACTTACAGCCCATAATGCGAGGGTATTTTTTAATGCGGCCTTTAGGAAGGAGGTGACTTTAATGAAAAAACTTGATGATGTCAGAGAGATTAACAGAACTGATATTGAACAATTGCTAATTGAAAAAAATAAAAGCGGCAAATGGAATATTCAGACTTGCTTAAACAGAATCGGAGCTATTTCGCAACTTTTTATACCGCTGCTAGATAAGGGGATCATTCAAAATAACCCATGTATTGGAATCAATAATATCAAGACAAAGTTGAAACGCATACCCCAGCGCCCTAGAGTGAAACTTCGTCGTTATGAAGTTTGGACAGATGAGGAGTTGAAAGAGTTTGTTGAAGTAACCAACTGTCCTGAGTATCGCTTTTATTATGCGCTAGGCATGACGTGTTACCATGCGTTTATAAGGCGTTCTGAAGCATTCAGAATGAGGCTGGGGATGTTGGATTTATCTAGGAGAAGATTTTGTCTTGATAGCGATCTTACAAAGTCAGCTAGAAGGTACGATGTGCCTACCAATATATACTTGCCCGTGAGTAAAGTTCTTTGTGATATCTTGGATACCTACGTACAGGAGCGGTTCGGAGAGGATCGAAATCCAGATTATTTTTTGTTTCCGTCGATAACCCGAAACGATAAGGAATATCCTTATTTCCAGTATGACGTAGACTACGAAAAAAAATTGGGCGGTAAGCTTACTAACAATAAAGCCAAATACGACCTTAAACACACAGGGGTTTCAAACTTCTGGAAAGAGCAGACTGGAAAAGGGATACAGGTAAGCTTGGTACTCGCGAGACTACAGAAGATGTGCCGCCACGCTACGATTCTACAAACCATGGATTATTTAACTACAAACTTGGGAATTGAAATGGATGGGGACATTTTTGATTAGGGAATTTTCCGAAATAGCTGACTATTATTTTCCTTTAGGCAATGGCAAGCTTATTTGAAATTTTTTCTAGATCTTAATCTCACTAATGCTTTTGCTTTAATTAATGCATTTTGTCGCTCATCGTTAATGATATCGATCTCCTCTTGTGTTAATTCCCTTTGGATTTCCTCTCTCTGTGGCCTTTCTAGTTTGTCAAAGAACTTTTGCAGAGGTTTAAGCCGTCTGTTTGATTCGCCTATTTCTTTTTTCATTTCGTTGATAATCTCTGTTAGTTTTTCATTTTGATCTTTTAGTATCATCAACAAACTCTCAGACCAACTGATTTTTTCAAAAAGTCTTAACAAAATCTCTGCAAATCCTTCTGGGGTAAATGAATTCATAGGCTGGATGTATAGGTTGCTAAATTTCTATTTTACCTCCGACTCGATGACCAAAGAGGTTCCCATATTGGGTTATTATGTTAAATGGCTTTTATTTAGATCGGGAACACGATCAATAACTTGAATAAAATGAACAATTGTCGTTTTTTCCGAATTTTTGTTTTGAAAAAACGTTTGTTTACGATCAGATCCGAATATTCTCGGTTCAATTTCCTAGGAAGGACAAACTCAGGGGTGTGTGTTAATGTTCTGCTATTCATTATTTTAGTTTAACGGCAGTTGTAAGGCCGTAGGCGTACCCCGAAAAGCCTTTAAAGAGTAGGGAACCAACTAACTTATAACAATTATGAAAAATTTATCATTGAGCAAATTAGGTGTTGAAGAAATGAATCCTACTGAGATGAAGAAAGTTCAAGGCGGGGGGCTATTGGGCGACTTGCTGAGTACGGTTTTAGGAACAGTGACCACTGTTGCGAATGATACATTGCAATATGCTGGCAAGCAGGTAAATACTGTATTTAATCTGCTATCCAGTTTGTTATAGCATTTTATCAATTACTGGGGCTGGGCATTGAATTGTCAGAGGAGTCGGTTCCTATTGCCCGGTCCCA
>Ga0256874_1000073_pt1 | contig 16279 bp, 23 predicted proteins | sample MC6MC0417MT_FD_190189 | JGI IMG/M metagenome (GOLD analysis project Ga0256874, IMG submission 190189) | Metatranscriptome of enriched soil aggregate microbial communities from Iowa State University, Ames, United States - MC6-MC0417-MT... | ecosystem: Environmental > Terrestrial > Soil >...
CACATATTATGGAAAAAGTATGGCTCATAACAGGCTGTTCAACAGGCTTTGGCCGGGAATTAGCAAAACAAGTACTCGAACTTGGCTACAAAGCCGGAGTTGCTGCCCGTAACATTGCCGACGTAGAAGATATCGTTAAACAATACCCGGAAACCTCAATAGCGATAACGCTTGATGTAACCAGGCACGATCATATTACTGATGCCGTAAAGCAACTAACCGAAATATTCGGACGGGTTGATGTATTGGTAAACAATGCCGGCATCGGCTACTTTGGTTCAGTAGAAGCCAGCGACGAGCACGAAACCAGAAGAATGTTTGATATCAACTTCTTCGGGCTGGCCAACATGACAAAAGCAGTGCTGCCCCATATGAGAAAACAACGGAGCGGCCACATCATCAATATCGCTTCAATCGGAGGCTTAATGGCCTTTCCTGCATTAGCTTATTACAATGCAACCAAATTTGCTGTTGATGGATTTTCCGAATCACTGGCAAAAGAAACCGCTCCCCTTGGCATAAAAGTAACCATTGTAGCACCAAGCGGCTTCCGTACAGATTGGGCCGGGCGCTCAGCCAACGAAGTACAAGACGAAATTGAAGATTACAAAACAACCGCAGGCGCAAATAAAGACAACATCAGGGCTTACAATGGCAACCAACCCGGCGACCCGGTACGTGCAGCCCAGGCCATTATTAAAGTAGTAGAGACCGAAAACCCTCCACTACGCCTATTATTAGGTGCCGCAGCATTAAAAAATGCCCGCAAAAAAATCGAAGAACTGGCACATGATTTTGATGCATGGGAAGAAACCACCGTTGGTGCAGATTTCCCCAAACCTTAATTTAAGCCACCTACATACACACTGTTGGCCACATCGCAATCCGGTGTGGCCATAAATGAAATATAAGTTTCCATTCTCGCTCCCCTCAGTTCTAAAGGTAAAACAAATAGCTCCGTTCCCTCAGTTCTCTTTGCACCATCAATACTGTAAAGGCCAATTTCCAGTTCAGGGAAATAAACCAGTATCATCACCCTTTGGCTTTTTTCAACTAATACCATTTCCGGCAATACCGTCCACCTAAATCTTAACCCTTCCGGCACCATCTCAACCGTCGGATTAGCTGCAACAGGCAAACTCCCCTGCGAAACCATTACTTTAGGATAATCCATTTTAATATCAGGATACAAGCCTTTTAAGGCATTCATCTTATTATAGCTTAGGGCTATATTGTACGGATATTTTACCGCAGCCCTGGCTTTGAGCATAAAACCAGCATTAATAAACTCAGTAAACGGATATAAAAACTTTACCACTACGGCCATTTCCTGCCTGCAAATCAATTGTTTAATAGAAGGCGGTTTTGTAATCATACCAACCATTCTAACCACATTTTTATCTAATATCTGGTAACTCACCAAATTCCCAACTTTACCGGTATAACGATAAGATTTATCACTATTAAAAACCCCCATTTCTTTCCCTTTTAAATAAATCCATTTCTATCTCTTTTTAAATAAAAAAGAGGCTCCCAAAAATAGGGGCCGTCATCTCGACGACTGGAGAGATCTCTTGCTCAAACCAACCCTACTTCCAGGAGCCTCTTCGCACTACGGCAAAGTCATCGCAGCAATGTAAGTGCTGTTACTTGCCATTTTCCCATCCACCGATACAAAGCTTATATAGCAATGGATCGTAGTACCAGCATAATCACCTGGCAAAGTCAGCGTGTAAGTCAGCGCAGATCTAGGCGCAGCATTGGTCATAACCACAAACCTGTCTTTAGTAGGATTGTAAACCATAACCGTTGCCATGTCTGTTAATGATCCAACACCGTTACCCAGTTCAGCTGTCCAGTTAAAGTCCAGTCCCTGTGCAGGCGCAAGAGCCACTTCAGGGTCAAACGCCGGACTTAACTTTCCCTTACTGTACAAAACTTTAGGATAATCAACTCTGAAATTTGGCGAAACACCAGTAATCTCATTTTTGAAATTGTACGAAAAACAAGCATTCATTGCCGACTCAGACGCATCATGATCCTGAAAGCCAACTTCAACCAATGGCGATAGCCAACTCAGCCAGCTCATCATCAAGCCAAACTTCGATCGAACCTCCAATTGTGCCTCAGTAGGTGGTTTGGTACTTTTGTGCGGACGCATAGAGAATACATTTTTGCCTCTCACTCTGCGTCCAACGTTGTTGCCCGTCCTGCCAATTAAATTGTAGTACGGACCTCCGGTTAAAAACCCCATAACGTTAAAAAAGTAAATTGTTAAATATTGCTTTACCCAATGCAACAGAACGTTGCCAGGGATGCCTTAAAACAAAGGCTTAGTACACATCGTCATGCGTACCAATGTCTAATAACAGGATATTTTCCAAATCAGGATTAGAAATATCCTTTTCTATAGTAAATATGATTCTGCAATCATATCCACATGAGCATGCAAAGTATGCAGCAAGATTACCACTTAACTTGTGTGTTTTCAAAGATGGGTGATAAGGATCGGATTCTAATTTCAGTAAAGCTTTTGCAATTGCAACCTGTAAAGATTGATTGCGGGATGTAAACTTTTTATATGATTTCTCAAACGATTTTGACGAAATCATTTTTCTAGCTTGCCCCATAAAACCTACAAAGTCTTTAACCTTGAAATCAGCTCTTCAGCAGTTTCTGCTTTAAATTTGCCTTCTTTGTATTCCTTCAATGAATGTTTGGCTTCTTTAGCAATTTCCTTACGGCGAGCCTCAATCTGGCGTTTTTGCATGATTTCAAGCAGCATTTCCCTGGTGTTATAATCCAGTTTCATGAAGTCATTTAAAGTCGAATCAATAGTTACCATACCAGTTTTTTATTTAATACAAATATAACAAATACTCAACCAATAAAAAAACTCACTGTCGGCAAGTCCCTGAAACCTTTAACGATATCATCCTTTGTCCCTATCCAGGTAAACCGCAGCTTCATATCCCTTTCTAATGCCTCATAAACATATAGCTTAGCTAGCTCCCCTTCCAAACCTATTTCCAAAACCCTGCACCTGTTTCCCGGACTATCTATTTTCAATATGAACTGAGGGTTAGCATTACCTTTCACTAAATCTGCTCCATATAAATTCAGTTCATTTATTATGCCCTTTCCATTCTCCACAGAAGTAATCCTATACAGCACCTTGTTTTTTCTAAAAACCAGTGACACCCTGTTCCCCTTTTTTCGATAAACACTGATGGCAATAAAATTCTTCATAATTTATTTACTTGGTTAATAAATCAAAATTATGACGAACTCAAAAGACACAGAAGCCGGAAATGACCAAAATCGCAGTTAATATTAAACCTCCCTCTTGTAACATCTCCTTAAACAAGCAATCAAACATATAGCATGTTTAACCCACTAGCCAACGTTTTAGTAAAAGTCTTTGCCAATAGCTTTTACAAAGCCCATGCAGGCATATTTCTTTTCCTGCTGTTAACCCTGCTAGGTTTCGGATACTTTGGAAGCGTAATAGCCTTCCACAAATCACTAATGCTATATTTTATAGCCAAGCCATTAATCATGATCATCGTTTTCGGAGTGCTGTTACTTTACACCCTTAAATGCTTACATTTTATCTCGGCTAAGATCTATCAGGTTCAGCAGCAATTTCTATTTTACAGCGTCAACTCTTACGCTAAAACCCAACAAATATACGCGTGGGTAATCGTGCAGTCAGTAGTTAGCATCCCCATCCTGGCATATATGCTCATTAGCGTGGGGCTGGCCATTAGTCACCAATATTATTTTTCGGCTATCATCATCCTTGTGTACCTCGCTGCTTTACTATTACTTAGCGCTTTATTTTACACCTGGCAAATCAACAAACTAATAGATGGCCACAAATCAACCCTCATTTTAAAACTAACACGGCCATTTAAAAAGCCCTTCTTTAGCCTGTATGTTTACCACGTTTTCAATAGCCTCAAAATAAAATACTTAATCATTAAGCTTGTATCATACCTTACCATTACAGCAGTATTTTTATTATTTGCCGATGTTAAAACCGATATCAGGGTAGCATCCATAGCAATGCTGGCAGTAGCTACAGCCCATTGCATGTTGGTTTTAGAAGCACGACAGTTCGAAATTACCTTTCTAGCATTTGCCAGAACATTGCCCATCTCCAGATTCAAATTATTCATTTCCCAAATGGGCACTTATGGTTTACTGTTGTTTCCAGAATTCATTTGGCTCTTATTTAACCTTCCTGTACTAACCGCCCTTGGTTTATTTGCGTTCTGTTTAAGTATTGTTTTACTACTCTCCAGCTCCTTATACCTTTTAGGTCTAGATCAGGAAAAATATTTTAAAGTCGTTTTTGCAACTTTTGTAATCACATTTATGCTAATCCTATTTAACTTAATGTGTATTTCAGTATTAATAAATGTGTCCGCAGCCTACCTTATCTTCTATTTAAACTATTACAAATTCAAAGAAAGCCCCATTACCTAGCAATTAATATCTTGCAGATATTCGCTGGAATCTTTACACATAAAAAAAGATTAGCCCCTTAACCCACACAACTCTTTTTAGACTCCTTCAACGTACTAAGGTTAATCCCTAAAAACGCACATGTATCCTCATTCCCCAATCTGTACCAAATTTTATCAAACACCTTTTTAAACTCACAATACCTATTACCCTTCTCTGTCATCATCAAAATCTTCATTTGCTCTTCCCTTCGTGCAATCTGCAAATTCAGAATCATTATGGTCAGATCACTGGCAACGTCATGTTCATTATAAATATCATCCATTCTAAAGTTAGTGATGGTTACCAATTCAGCATCTTCTATCAGCTGAATATACAGATCTTCATTTGGCAACCGTTCTACAAATTGCTTGTGCAGTACAATAATCTCACCTTCCTTCCACAAGTATAAAATGATCTCTTTACCTGTCTTCTCATCAATGGTAAACAATTTAGCCAGCCCTGTTTTCAAAAAATGAGCTTCCCAGGCGGGCTTGCCCGGAATCAATAAAAAATCATTTCGTCTTCCATAACTGGGTTTCAATATACCGGGTTGCATCAAGGCAGTTTCAAGCTCTAAAATTCCATTTATTAATGATTTCAAATAATCAACTGTAGCCTGGCGCCATTCATACGCCATATGTCCATCTATTGCTTTCTATATCAAAAGGATTGATATAACTAAAGGGATTACCTTGTCCGCTATTTTCTGGCTTTTGCCCTCCTCCGGAGGTAGATTCACCTAAAACGTTAGTAATTGTGGGTAGAACCTGGGATATATAAGGAACTCCATCTACTACAAAAAATGGATCATTGCCATTCCTAATGGAGTTAATACCTTGAATTCGAACAGTAACACCACTCCCTGCTAAACCTGTAGCTTGGTTTATCATTAGACCAGGTACTCTTCCTTGTAACGCAAGTAATGGATTACTTACCGGTTGCTTCTCAATGTCTTTGGCTTTAACCGTACTAACATTTCCCGTACTCAGTCTCCTCGTCGTAGTGCCATAGGCAATCACTTGCACCTCATCAAGTTTATTATCATCCAATTCCAATATGATATTTCCCATCTCTTTCGATGCACTCACCTCCTTATTCACGTACCCAATAAAAGAAATCACTAACACCACATCTTCATCCACCTTCTCCAAATAAAACTCTCCCTTCCCATTCGTACTAACAGTCTTCCCTGTGCCTTTTACTTTCACAGTTGCTCCTTGCAATGGCTTCCCTTCCTGATCAACCACCCTACCATGCACGTCAATATCAGCCCAGCTATCAGCCACGCGTTCCAGAAAAGAGGGTGTTTTTTTAGTTACCACAACAGCCTTATCTTTTATGCTATACTCAAGCGGCTGGCCTTTAAATATTTTATCTAAAACAACAGCTAATTCTTCATCATTAACATTAATGCTTACCGGTTTAGCTTTAGAAAGCAGCTCTATGTTTACCAGAAAATCAACTCCGCTTTGCTTGTTGATCTTTTCGAAAATGCTCACCAGACTTGCTTCCTTTTCGTTCAGCGTAATTTTCTGAGCAAATGTTGATGCACTTACTTGCATCAAAAAAGCAGTCATAAGTATTAGCAGAATCTTCATAACCCTCAGAAATTGTTTGGTATAGCCTGGTGGCCTACACCATAATCTTGTGTAAATTTTGTACATTTGGTTGTTCAGTTTTAGTTGATTAATTGTTACATGCAATAGATTGGTAAATCAGAACTCTTGATCAGAAGTGTCTCCAGCACTTCTGGTCTTTCTTTTTTACCATAGTTTATTTCACAAGGGGATGATTGTGGTTGTTATTGCTTCTCTACGTACAGTTTCCTCCCTTCTATTCTAAATTTCACTCCTCCGGTTAATGTTATCAGCTCCAGTACAGATGAAAGCTTGCGCTTTCTTTCTATTATTCCACTCATTACTATTGTTGGTATTTTACCTTCGTAAACTATTTCTACGTTGTACCAGTAGGCCAGCCTGTTTAGGATAGATTCGAGCTTTTCATTTCTGAATAAGAAGTTGCCGTTTTTCCATGCGGTGGCTACTTCTACATCTACAGGGATGATTTTGAGGAATTCAGTAGTGACAATGGATTGTTGGCCGGGTTTTAGGATTGCGCTTTGGCCCTTGTCTCGAACTTTCCCGTCATCTCGACTATGGGAGAGATCTCTTGAAGTAGCCTGACCAAGAGATCCCTCGGTTCCTCGGGATGACAGAGCAGATTGGTACGACGTAACCTGAACACTTCCTTCAACCAAAGTGGTTTTGGTTTCCTGTTCATAGGCGTAGCTGTTAATGTTAAAATGCGTACCTAATACCTCTACCTGCTGTTTGTCTGTTTGTACTATAAATGGATGGGCTTTATCTTTAGCTACCTCAAAGTAGGCCTCGCCGCTTAGTTCAACTTTTCGGTTACCTAATCCTTGAAAAGTTGATGGAAATGAGAGTGCAGAAGCAGCGTTTAGCCATACTTTGGTGCCATCCGGCAATGTGATTTGATAGGTTCCTCCGCGGGGGGTAGTAACACTTGTCATCTCGACCTTTTCGTCATCTCGATCCCCGGGGAGAGATCTCTTGCCTGTGCTATTCAAGGGATCTCTCCTGTCGTCGAGATAACGGGCATCGCTCGTCTCCACCGCACTACCATCGTTATACTTCAAATTAGCGGCATCTATAACAACTCCGGTTTTAGCATCACTAAGTTGTATGGTTTTCCCGTTGGCAAGAGTTATGGTTGCGGTGTTACGGCCGGGCTCAATGTCATGAGATCCTGAAACAAGTTCAGGATGACGGCCGCCTTCAGGACGGGGTGCGTAGTAGGATGTATAAAAGAATAACCCGGCGCCAATAACCAAAAGTATTGCTGCTGCCGCAGCTATACGCGGCCATAGCTTATAACTACGAGGCTGTACTTTACTTTCCAAAGGCAGCTGGTTCCAGATGTCATATCCAACTTCATCAATTCGGTTCTCATTTAGCTGAACCTCATCTTTCAATTGGTAATACCATCTTTCCACAACTGCCTTTTCAGCAGGCGTACAAAGTCCCTTTCTGTATTTATCAAGTAATGTCTTAGCGTCTTTTTCCATTGCTTACAAAGAGGTTTATATTCCCTCATATATAACCAATACGGCTAACTAAGACCTAACAGGTAGAAGAAAATGAAAAAAGATATTGCTAACCCAGCATCCCAAATAACCACAAGGGAATTTTATTGGATATTCCGGCTTCTGTATCATCTACAGCCACAAATGAATTTTCAATACCCATTAATTGTTTGGATGACTTTGTTTTCCCACCAATTTCAAAAGTATACTGATCATCAACAAAGAAATCGCCTTGTAAAGGGAGCTTTACTTCATGCTTGGCATTTTTAAGCTGGCTCATAAAAAAAGTTTCGCGCAAGGTTCCCTTATCTATATTTTCTGGTGTTAGTGCATAAAGCAAATTCGTGTTTTCCAAAAATATTTTATCCGGTTTCTGCAAAATACTTGTACTGCGGCCGGCAGCAGAAAGTGCATTGATTAAACGTGCGCTATCAAGATAATGCAGGTATTCAACAATTATATTTCTATTCATATCTGTCTTCTCTGCTAGCTTTGATATATTAGGTTTAAAAGGCACATTGGTAGCCAGTATGTATAAAAGTTGATAAACTTTTCTGGAGTGATGCGGGTTAAACCCGGCAATAAACTGTAGATCTTCCTCAATAATAAGCCTTACCACCTTTTCTATCCGCATGTGATAAGTATTAATATTTTCCACGAAAAAAGGATAATAACCAAACTTAAGATAGTCACTAAAATATTGCAATGGCTTAAAATCCGGGATCAATTCGTGAGCAATTTCTACATGACGATCCAACAGATCTTTTAAAGAAATTGCTTCAGGTTTGGCAATACCCGAGAAGTGTAAAAACTCCCGATAAGAGAGGCCCGTTAATTCATATTGAACTGCACGTCTGCTTAAATCTGCATTTTGCCTGGAAATATCGATAATAGATGATCCGGTAAATACTATTTTGAGATCCTTGTAAAAATCATAAATGTTTTTAATTTCCCGCGCCCAATCCGGATACTTATGCACTTCATCTATAAATAATATTTTCCCTCCTTGTTGTCTGAACTGAAGCGCGAAATCAGACAAACTATTCGATGTAAAATATATATCATCCATAGTGATATATATGGCTTCTTTGCTAAATCCGTATTGCGCTTTTAATCGCTGTAACAATAAAGTAGTTTTACCAGTTCCTCTAGCACCTAATATCCCAATTAAACGATCATTCCAGTCTATTATACGAGCTTGATTGCGTATAATATCCATACCTTGATCTTGAATAACAATGTTAGATTTGATCTGTAAATTTTCCATATTGCATTTTTTATATGCAAAAATAAGTAATTTTTGCATATAAAAAATGCAATTTATACATTAATCTTTCATAATAAATCTCAGGTCTGTATCTGTATTATAGCTTCCTCTACCGGGCTACATGAGCCTGTACTACTGAGATCAAAACCGCTCCTAAGCAATAGCGGTGGCTGCGCCATAAACTTAGGCACAGTACCGCGGTGTCTTTGTGCCGCATGAACCAAAAAAGGGTGACAAAGGTATACCGTTCCGGCCTTGCCTACAGCTAAAACTTCCTCTCTCTTGGGTAATTCAGGCAACCTATTTGCCAGTTCCATAAAAGATAGCCCTTCTTCACCTTCGGGTTTCAGCAATCTGGCAACATCCCTATGCGAACCTTTTAAAATCCTGGTCGGCGCATCTCTCTCGCTTACATCCGAAAATAGAAACAGCATCAGCAAGCCACGGCCTTTTGAATATACATTGATTCGGGCGGCGAAAAAATCATTAGGATCTGCACCGGCAAAACCGGCATCTACGTGCCAGCCGGTATCACCCGAATCAACTTCCGATGGGAAACGAACTGGAAAAGCTCCCATGCTCATGCAGGGTATCCATTTTTCTTTACCAACCAGCTGATCGAATGCAGCATGAAGAATATCGGTATTCGCCGCCTTAATAAATGGCGCTTGCGTATACATACCCAGCCACACCACCGGTTTCGTCCATGTGCTACTGTCATTAGGATCAGCAGGAATGTCTTTCCAAAGGATATTTCTCGCCTCAGCGGCAAGATCGGCAGAAAAAGCGTTATCAATACGGACAAAGCCGTCTGCAATAAAAGATTGTATTTGTTGTGGATTTAAGATGTTGTGCATAATGTTTTATATAAAAATTCAGACAATAAAGAATTAGTGTCCCTCCGGGACATTAGCCTTACGACTTGAAAATTTATATTATAACATTACGGTCATTCTCATATTCCAAATATAATTATTCCTTTATAATTTCCGTAATTACCGCCTACCAGAGCTGTTTGAGCCCGACAGATTTATACTGAGCAACATTTTTATCTTTGCTTAGAAGTGTCAGATTGTTATTTATAGCTTGCCAGATCAGCATCCTATCAAATGGATCACGGTGCCAGCTTGCATTAAGTTTATGGTAGCCCGCTGACTCAATAGGCAATAAAGGGAGAAAACTAAATCCGGTTTCTTCAGAAAGCTTCGGAAGATCTTCAGGAACGATGTTGCTCAAATCTAATTTTCCCAATCCATACTTTAAAGATATTTCCCAGAACGTCACTGAACTAACAAAAACCTCATTAGCCCCGTCTTCAAGAATAGTGATCACTTTAGATGAAAGCTTCTTTTTGTCTGTAATAGCCCATAACAAAGTATGGGAATCGAGTAGAAAACTCATCCAATCAAGTCCTCCTCAGACATTTTAAAATCATCCTTAAAAGTTACTTTTGCCTTTCCTTCTAAAATACCAAGTTTACGTTTTGGCTTAACAAGCTGTGACTCTGGCAGAAAATAACCAACAATTTCTTTTTTTCTCCCATAGGTAACCGCGAAACCTATTCCAGCTTTCACCTGCTCCAGAACTTCTGCAAAATGAGATTTAAATTCTCCAACTGTCATTGTTTTCATTTCCTATCGCCACAAATAGTTTGTATTAGCAGCTAAACAAAGATACGAACAACTTAACAAGTTGACAAGTAGTTTTGCAATTATTCCTAGCCACCTACGTCATCCAAAGGAGGCAACGCGTCATCTCGATTGATTTAATTCTCCATACACGTTTAGAAAATTCTTCACACGCTCTGTCGCAAACGCCCCCTCAATAAGTCGTTTTTGCAGGTTTTCTACCCCATCCCTCCAACTTAACTTTGGATATACAAAAACACTAAATATGAAAACAATCATCTACCTCGCTGCCTCTGCCAATGGCCTGATCAGCAATAACAGAAACGAACCCGACTGGTTGTCGCAGGAATACGGCCAAGGCTTTATGGCCATCAGCCAGCGCACACAAGCCGTAATCATGGGAAAAAAAACCTATAATGTACTTGCACCAGACTACCTTCCAATAAAAGAAGGTTCGGTGGTCGTACTCACTCACGATACCAAAGCAGAACCTGCCCAATCCAATGTCTTGTTTACAAAAGACAGTCCTGAAAAAATCATAGAACAGCTCACTGCCAAAGGACACACAGAAGCGGTAATTATAGGTGGTACCCAAACTGTAACTGCATTTATCAAAGCAGGCCTGGTAAATGAAATCATTCTGGTTGTAGAACCCGTACTATTCGGCAACGGACTGCCATTACTTAAAGACATCGAAGATGCAGAGTATAAACTTTCCCTGCTCGAAGTAAACAAATTGAACAACAATACTGTTCAATTACATTATTCAATAACAAACAATTAATCAACACTATAAAACTAGATACCATGAGACCAACAAAAATCTGGGCCAATTTGGGCGTAAAAGATGTAACCGCTACAAGGAATTTTTATAGCACCCTGGGCTTTAAACCCAATGAAGGCTACGACAAAACTGATGAAATTACCAGCTTTCTATTTGGCAATGATGATTTTGTGATCAATTTCTTTGTAAAAGATTCTCTAAAAAATGCGTTGAGAGGAGAAGTAGCAGACTTGTCTAAAGGAAATGAAGTGATCTTTACACTTTGGGCCGATAATAAAGAAGAAGCCGATAAATGGGCTGTCGAAGTCCGCAACGGCGGCGGAAAGATCTTTGATGAACCTGCTGAATTTGGCCCCGGTTACTACGGCTTTGGCTTTTCAGACCCTGATGGCCACAAATGGAATGTATTTAACTGTTAAAGGGCGTGGTGTAATAGGGCGGCAATACGTCCTCGAGACAACGCGTCCCGAAGCAATACGTTCCGAAGCAATACGTCATCTCGACGATAGGAGAGATGACGTGCCATTTGTAATGCTAGTTATTCTTTAAAGACGCCATATCAATCACAAACCGATACCGCACATCGCTCTTCAGCATACGCTCATACGCTTCGTTAATCTCCTGCATCTTAATTACCTCAATCTCCGAAACAATATTGTGTTCCCCACAGAAATCAAGCATCTCCTGTGTTTCAGCAATTCCGCCAATTAACGACCCTGCAACAGATTTCCTGCCCATAATCATCGGTACAGAGTTCAACAACGGATCAAGCCCTCCAAGATACCCTACCAGTACCAGTGTACCATTTATATTCAGTGTTGGTACATACTCATTTAAGTCATGCACATAAGGAACAGTATCAACAATCAAATCAAATTTTCCTGCAACACCCTGCATCTGCGCCGGGTCTGTAGAAATAATAACCTGATCTGCGCCCAACTCAAGCGCATCTTTCTCTTTTCCGGGCGATCTTGAAAATAGTGTTACATGCGCACCAAGTGCTTTAGCCAATTTTATCGCCATATGGCCTAATCCGCCCAAACCCACAACCGCAACGGTGCTGTCTTTCCCAACATTCCAGTGTCTTAATGGAGACCAGGTCGTAATACCAGCACATAGTAATGGCGCTACAGCAGCCAGATCAAGGTTTTCGGGCACCTTTAAAACAAAGTGCTCATCAACCACAACTTTTTCAGAGTAACCGCCAAAAGTGCGCCCGCCTAAATGTTTGTCCTTTCCATTATAAGTTCCTGTAAAGCCAGGAATACAATATTGCTCCAGATCTTGTTTACAGCTGGCACATTCTCTGCACGAGTCTACTAAACACCCTACCGCAGCCAGATCTCCTACTTTAAATTTGCTTACTTCAGATCCCACCTTGGTTACCCTGCCTACTATTTCATGACCGGGAACTGCCGGGTAAACAGTTCCACCCCAATCGTTTCTGGCAGTGTGCAGGTCCGAGTGGCATACCCCACAAAACAGAATGTCAATTTCTACATCTTTAGCCGTTGCCTCCCTCCTGTCAATACTCAATTGTTTTAATGGCGCTTCAGCCGACTGAGTGCCATATGCTTTTACTTCAAACTTTTCCATTATCGTTGTTGGTTTACGTTGTTATATTCTTCGTCTGTTACAGGTTCCAGCCAGGTTACCGGGCCGTTTTCGGTGATATTGCTGATCGCAATATGCGTAAGGCTGTTATCGGCAGTTGCGCCGTGCCAGTGCACTACATCAGACGGGATCACTACCACATCGCCTTTACTCAACGATCTGGCAGGCTTTCCTTTTTCCTGGTAATACCCCTCGCCATCTGTTATCAGCAAAATCTGTCCTGCAGGGTGTGTATGCCAGTTGTTTCTGCAGCCCGGCTCAAATACCACATCCCCAACCGAATAATGTCCCGTTTCATCTTTCGCGACTAAAATATTAACCCATGCCGTTCCGCTGAAATAATCTGCCGGGGCTTTATCTCCTTTCGGGAAAATGGCTGTTCTGTTTTGTGTTGTTTCCATCTATGATTCTTTAAATAGCTGTGCCTGTTTATTGTTTAACAATTGCAGGCTAACTTTGTGTCTCATCGGGAGCAATTTATTTTTGCTCCATTAATGCTTACACAAAGGTCTCAGCTATTCTCTAATAGTTGGGTATACAGATTACTGGATTACCTACCAAAATCACTGATTAGTGAACAAGTGTAAAACAAGTTACGAACAAGCTTAACTGCAGTGGTTAAGCCAATCAACTAACCTATCAATAGCATTTTGAACTGGCTTATTAGATGATAGACTTTGCGTTGCATCAGCACCCCAGATCGCTGTAAAACGTTTCTCCGAAAAACGGTTCAGCTTTTCGCAAACTGTATCGGTTCCACATGCTTCATTGCTATGAATCTGGAAAACTGGTTTTCCTTTGCTGTCAATATTTACACGAGAATAAGCGATCACTTTGCCGCTCTTTTCTGCAATTCCAATGGGTAATCCAAAATCAGAAGTAAGCACCTTACCAGAATCATTTGCATGTTTAACAAGCGCTAAACTATTCTGGTAAAGATTTATAACCGATTTCAAATCTTCCAAATAAACTTCTCGAAGCTTGATATCCTCTTTTTTTATTTCTGTTGATCCCATAACGTTAAACTTATTCCACAAAATTATAGAATAAGAATAAAGGGATACAGATACAAAAATGTTATTATTGAGCGATACAGATTTAATTAAGAGGCTTAAGCCTTTCCTTCTTCACCCTTCCCCTCCTTTTCCTCAACCCCATCCTTTCCATTATTAAATTCCCTTATCCCCTTGCCCAAACCACTCATCAATTCCGGGATCTTCTTTCCACCAAAAAGCAAAAGAACTACAACCAAAATAACCAGGATTTCTTGCGTGCCCAATGCCGCCAGTAATGTATTATGTAACATGTGCTATAAAATTTATAAGATGCCACAAGAATAACAACCCCAGATTAAAACGGCATTAAAAACAAATCAGAAAACAACGGTCACTTAAAGTTTGCAAAACATGATCTCTTATTACTACGTGGTTATTGTAAAAAATATTAATTAAATTTGTAGTGTATCATAAAAGAAAAAGGAGGAGATATGCAAACAATAGACATCAATAAAAGAATCGTAGAAAGCTATCTTGAACTTCTGAATAATTTAAGTCCCAATAGCAAACTGGATCTTATTTCAGGTCTTTCAGCTTCTTTGAAAACCAGTAAAAAAGCCAAAGCAAATTCACTAAAATCATTAGCTGGTGACTTTATCAATGAGAAAAGTGCAGAAGAGGTAATTAGTGATTTAAAACAAGCAAGAAATTTCAACAGAAATACTGAATCGTTTTGAAACAATATTTGCTGGATACAAACATTTGCATCTACTTATTCAAAGGAATGTATGACCTGGTTTCTAAAATTGAAAAGACAGGCATTCATAAATTCTTTCTTGCCATCAAAATTAATCAACTTCAACAACAATTTACTGTAATCCCCATCTTCAGCTCTTTGGATATTTATGCTGCAGAAAAAGCCAGACTAAAAAAATCAGGAAATATTCTCGATGATTTTGATTTGCTTATTGGAGCAACAGCTATTTCCAATGATCTAACATTAATTACAAAAAACGTTTCAGATTTCGAAAGATTGACTTCAATCCAAATAGAGGACTGGACAGCGTAGGTTACATATTATCATTATATGAACTGGATCACAAGAGAGCGACCAAAAATAGACAGGATTGCATGCCCATGGTTAATCAAAAACTTCATTGATAAAGATGCCCATTTCTTTTACGTGCCTTTTGATCAGGTTATAGAAAAAGCGACAGCGCTAAACGCCACTCCTTTTGACGTTCCCGGCGTGGAGCTTACACATAAAAACGACCTGTGCACCTTCGATGCGCTTATAAAAAAATACAATCTCGATGACCCTGCCCTCGCCATAATGGCCCCCATTGTTAGAGGAGCAGATACCGACCGCCATAACCTGGCAAGTCAGGCATCCGGTCTATGGGCAATAGCCGCAGGAATGGCTTACAACATTAAAGACGATCAGGAGCTTTTAAAAGCAGGCACGGTAATTTACGACGCCCTGTACACCTGGGCCACACACCTCCAAAATGTAAAGCATACAGAAAGCCCCGTAGAGCAGCTATTAATAGAAGTATACCAGAAGTTCCTTAAAAAGAGCAGTACAGATAAAGTACCGGCATGGGCAAAAGAGCTGAAAACAATTATTCAGGATCAGATAGATACGAATCTAGCTTTAAGCTTAACCGGGATCTCTAACGAATTAAAAGTGAATCCCGCTTATGTATCCAGAGAGTTCTCCAAATACTTTGATGACCTTTCATTTGGCGAGTACATCAGGAAACTTCGCATAAACAAAGCAATTGCCTACATAGAAACAACCGATTATTCGCTTTCAGAAATTGCTTATCTCACAGGTTTTTCAGATCAAAGCCATTTCACCCGAATTTTCAAACTGGAAACGGGCATTAAACCTTCCCAGTTCAAAAAGAACAGGAAAGTTTAGTTCTTTTTCTGCTGACCAGGTGCGTATGGTTTTGCAGATTTTGAACCTATGCGTTTTTTCGCTTGCCCCGGAGGTACTTTACCACTATTTCCTGCGGTTCTTTGCGTATAGCACGACATTAAAGACATCATACTGCAAATAGTCAATACAAAATATATCTTTTTCATATTCATTTTTAGTCTGTATTGCTAATAACATGCCACAAATAGTAAATTCTGTACCAACAGTTAAATCTGTTCTATTTTAATTTTTCGCGATGCAGTACCATTGTTCATGCAAATTCAAATCAACAAAATACGTTTCGCAATATGCTGTATCTGCAGCCTGTTTATTTCTGCAACCACTTCAGCTCAAAACCCGCAAATAACTTATCCAAAATTCGCTGGTTATGTAGGCATCGTTCATCCTATTGTATCCTTCAGTTCCGATGGAACCCATACCAACTTTAA
>Ga0256874_1000094_pt1 | contig 15083 bp, 9 predicted proteins | sample MC6MC0417MT_FD_190189 | JGI IMG/M metagenome (GOLD analysis project Ga0256874, IMG submission 190189) | Metatranscriptome of enriched soil aggregate microbial communities from Iowa State University, Ames, United States - MC6-MC0417-MT... | ecosystem: Environmental > Terrestrial > Soil >...
GGGATATAGGAATGACGAATGCTTTAAGCAGTCGTCCTCTCGACGATAGGAGAGACCTCTTGAACTGGCATAACCAAGAGATCTCTCACGATGCTCGAGATGACGAGGCGTGCTATAGGATGGCGATCAATTACATAAAAAAGACTGATCATGTTATGATACAGCCTTATATACTCTAAACTTAATTTGCTAAAGCAGCGTAAACTGATTAGTCTTAACGTCTCTTGAATTTGTACCAATGAACACTTTAAAATCTCCTGGTTCTGCTACATATTTAAGTTCCGAGTTGAAGAATTTTAAATCATCAACAGTGATTTTGAAATTAACTGTTTTGCTTTCTCCCGCCTTTAAATCAATTTTTTCAAAGTGTTTTAATTCTTTAACAGGACGTGTAGAACTGCCTACAAGATCTCTGATGTAAAGCTGAACTACTTCTTTGCCTTCCCTTGATCCGGTATTCTTTACAATAACACTCGCATTGATCGTTTCGCCGGATTTAAATTTATCCTTGTCTAGCTTTATATCACTATAATCAAAGGTCGTATAACTTAATCCGTATCCAAATGGATACAAGGGATCGTTGCTTACATCAATGTAATTAGAACGGAATTTAGAAAACCATTTGCCATCTTCTAATGGACGGCCTGTATTTTTATGACTGTAATACAATGGTATCTGACCCACATTTTGTGGGAATGTTGTGGTTAGTTTTCCTGATGGATTTACATCGCCGAATAATACATCAGTAATTGCTTTTGCCGCTTCGGTACCACCAAACCAAACATTAAGTATCGCCGGAACATTCTCGTTTTCCCAATTTAAAACTAATGGCCTACCACTAAACAAAACTAAAACAACTGGTTTGCCAGTTTTAAGTAAGGCCTGTAATAAGCGTTTTTGAACTTCAGGGATTTCCAGATTGGTACGGCTTGAGCTTTCACCACTCATTTCAGAACCTTCTCCCAAAGCTGCAATAACTACATCCGATTGTTTTGCAATGTCTACTGCTTCTTTGATCACTTCTTCTTCCGGGCGATTATCTCTTGGAATATCACGAGCAAACATAGTTGCTCTTTTTTGATACGCTTCATCCGCCAATAAGTTCGAACCTAAGCTATGTAATACTTTAACGTTTGATCCTAAAGTAGCTTTCATACCTGCAAGAAGAGAAGATGTATTGGCTAAATCACTATTTACACTCCATGTGCCCGGCATATTGGATCCTGTGTTGGCCAAAGGGCCTATTAATGCAACGGTGCCTGTTTTTTTAAGTGGTAATGTCTGTTTGTCGTTTTTTAACAAGACAAAAGATTGAGTTGCCGCTTCACGCGCAAATTGTAAATGTTCAGGTTTAAGTATTTCAGTTTTTGCACGTTCTTCATTGCAATAACGATATGGATCCTCAAACAAGCCTAGCTTATACTTAGCCTCCAACACAAGGCGGCAGGCATTGTCAATTTGTTGTGTTTTTACTTTACCTTCCTGTACCGATTTTTTTAGGGTGGTTAAAAATCCTTCACCCACCATATCCATATCAACTCCGGCATTCAATGATAAGGCAGAGACTGTCTGCAAATCGCCCAGACCATGATCTATCAGTTCGTTCACAGCGGTGTAGTCAGTAACAACGAAACCCTTAAAGCCCCATTGTTTACGTAGCAAATCTGTCATTAACCATTTGTTAGCGGTAGCAGGAACACCATTAATATCATTAAAAGATGTCATTACACTTCCGGCACCGGCATCAACAGCAGCCTTGTAAGGAGGCAGGTATTCATTATACATCCTGTCCAGACTCATATCTGTAGTGTTATAATCTCTTCCAGCTTCGGCAGCGCCATATAACGCAAAGTGTTTAACGCAGGCCATCATGGTGTTGTATTTAGAAAGATCATCGCCCTGGTAACCTTTAATCATTGCTTTTGCAATTTGACTGCCTAAATAAGTATCTTCTCCTGATCCTTCAGATATTCTTCCCCACCTGGGGTCTCTTGATATATCAACCATTGGAGAAAAAGTCCAGTTAAGCCCGTCAGCAGTAGCTTCAACCGCTGCTATACGTGCCGTTTTCTGGATAAGAGACATATCCCATGTACAAGATAAGGCCAATGGAATAGGGAAGGTGGTTTTATACCCATGGATTACATCCTGCCCAAAAATGATAGGGATTTTAAGTCTGCTTTCGTTTACAGCGATTTCTTGTGCCTTACGGATTTTTTGAGGTGTTGTAAAGCTAAACATGCCGCCTACCTGACCTTTTTTGATCTTACTTTCAACATCTGTACTTACTACTGATCCTGTAGTTGCTTCGCCGCCGGTTAGCAAATTGAGTTGCCCTATCTTTTCATCTAAAGTCATTTTAGATAATAGGTTGCCGATAAAAGCATTCATCTTTTGATCAGCTGCGGGAACTTTTTTTTTCTGTTGCGCAGATGTTGCGCCGATGCAGAAAAACATAGACAAGAATAGTAAGTGAGATATTTTCATTTTTTGTGTTATTTTTTTAAATAGGGTGTTATTTCTTTGATCCAGATGGCATAGCCTTCTGGCTTCATATGTAGCATGTCTTCTACAAACAGTTCTGGTCTTGGAGCACCGTTGCTGTCGAGCATTTTGGAGTTTACATCAATAAAAACTGCATTTTTTTGCTTACTGATATACTCTTTTATCATGCTGTTTGCTTTGGTCACATTATCAGCAAACTTCATTCTTGAAGGACTCTGCTTCATAGAGATATACACTATGTTTGCTTTGGGAAGACCTTTACGAAGGTTATTATAAAACGTTACAAATCTGTTGTACGTTTGCTCTGCACTTGTGCCTGCTGCAATGTCGTTTTCTCCACTGTAAATCACAACCTGCTTAGGCTTATAAGCAAACACAAGCTCGTTGATATACTCATTCGCCTGTTCAAGCGTAGAGCCTCCAAAACCACGGTTAATGGCATGATAATCTTTAAAAACCGTCTCCAGGTCATTCCAGCGTGTGAATGAAGAACTGCCCACAAATACAACTTTGTTTTTGGCAGGCATTGATACACTATCCTGATGTTTAAATTTCTGGATATCGTTCCAGAAAGGTTTCTCCTGCGCATGTGAGTTAACAGACAGACTTACCAGTAATACAAAAAGCAGACGGAAATAGAAGTGATGTTTCATGATTTTTTAAATTTCTAATTAACTTTGGCAACCTCTGTTTTAGGAGCGACTCCGCTCTCATTGATTGCTTCTATGCTAAAATAGTAAGTTTTATTTTTGTCCATCCCTTTATACCAGTATTCATTAGTATTATACACCATAATGCAGTTGTACAACTTGTCGGGTTCAGTGCCTATGTAAATGTTGTAAGCATAAGCATCTTCTACAGGTGCCCATTTTAACCATGCACTGCGTTTGTCTTTTTCGGTTCTTAGTACCACAAAATCTTTGACGCTTTTTGGTGTCGACTGATTGCCATTCCCAAAAACCCGTAGGCCGCTAATAGCGAACTTACCTGTAGGCATATGTATGTTTTCCAGTTTTATAAATCGCGCCTTAACCGGTTGTTCAAGCTCAATATAATCATGAGGAACATCAGTTTTATTTGTGCTTTTATCCTTTAAGATTTTCCATTTAACACCATCTGTAGAATACCACAGCTTGTATTGATGATAAATATCCTGGCGTTTGCCAAGGAACTCGGCATCCTGATCTGCATAGTTAATCTGTACTGCATTTACTGTCGATACGCCACCGAGATCGGTTTGGATCCATTCGCCTTTATTTCCTGTTTTTGCACTCCAATAAGTTTTAATACTTTCATCAACAGCATTGTTGGCATAGTATGATCCAAGTGTCGATGATACAGCTACAGGCTTGTTATAATTTAACAACATCCATCCGGTAAAACCGCTTTTTAAGTGATCCTGGGCTTCAGTAGGTAAGTAATGAGGATAATCGCCAAAGGCAGCATCCATATACATTACATCGTCCTTATCGAATCCGGTTGGCCAAATACCAAGGCGACGTTCAAAGTTGTTTTTTACGGAGATGGCTATTGTAGAAACATGCCAGTAGTTCTTCCATTTATCCTGATAAGTAGCACCATGGCCTGCACCACGGGCAAAGCCACCTGGTTTCCATGAAAAAGGAGTAGACTGGTGTTCAAATGGTCCCAAAGGGGTAGGCCCAACAGCAACACCATCGGCATAGCCGCTAAATTCTGTGCCTGGTGCACCATATTGAAGGTAGTACTTACTGTTGTGCTTTGTTACCCAGGCACCCTCCATAAATGGATCTAAAAAGGTGTTGTCCAAATATTCTCCAAACCGTTGCCATCCATAGCGCTCCGGATTTAACAGGAGTAATTCTTTACGGGTTCCTATTGGGTCAAAAGTTTTTCGGTTTAACTCAATGCCATATAAGGGATAGCTATTACTGCTGCCATTGTACATGTATAACTTGCCGTCGTCATCAACAAAATGAGCAGGATCCCATCCGCCAATTTCAAATTCATGAACAGCTTCTTTCCATTCATTGTTTTTAGGATCTGTGCTCATCCATATCGGGAAATTTTTAGAATAGGTAGAACCGAAAACAAGCATCGTGTCTCCCTGGACCCATACAGACGGGGCGCAAAGATCATCGTAAACCTTATGTTCAGGTCTTAAGAAGTTTTTAGAAACGAATTTCCAGTTATACATATCGCTGCTCCACCAATAACCCCATTGATTGGTAGAAAACAGATAATAATCACCTTTGTAGGTTACAATAACAGGATCGGCTGTAGCCCTGTGTTTTCCTTGCTCCGCAAAATTAGGAATAGGAGTATAGCCGTAATCCAGATTAATTGGATTACAATAAGTAAGTTGTTTTTTTTGAGCAACTGCGCCCATGCTTACAATAAGCATTAACAACATTGAAATATATATATTCTTCGTCATCATCTACAAATTGGGACTCGTGAATCCTAAGGTTGTAAGACCTCTTTTTACATCAGGGCTGCTCATAAATAATTTCCACAATAAGCCGCTGCGGTAGTTTTCAATCATTACAATGATTGGCCCCTGATCTATAGCAAGGTGAGATTTTGCATACCAGTTTTTTTCTTCGCTAAAAGCATCCACAAAACCATATTCACTCCATAGTTTGTCTCCTTTATCATAATAAAAATGTTTTAGCGCTTCCATTGAATATTCTGGGGTATAAGGGAAGGCAGATAAAGCTGCAGTTGGTGTAATTACACCAAGGTCTTCGGTTGGTGAGTGAGCTGCGTAACCACCCCAGCTATCACTGGCAGTTAAGCCCCAGCTGTTGGCACCATAGCCTTTATATTTTTTAGGGTTTTCAATACAGTAAGCTCTATTAATGAGGGTGTGATTTTTATTTTGTTCCCAATAATCTGCATTGTTGTCTTTTAAACCACGTGGATCTAAGCCCATGAATGAGTAATGCGAAAAGAATAACGGGCCTCCGTAATCAAAGCCTAGTGGTAGCGTAATGCCATTAAATTTACGACCATTGAAGTAGGTGTTGTTATTTGCGTAACCATCGTCGTAAACGCGTTTGTTGATAGGGAATTTTGGAGATGATGCTGCCATCACATAGGTAATCAAACACTCGTTCCATCCTTTAATCTGATGGTTCATGCTCCAGCCGTTGTTTGGACTCCAGTGCCAGTAAAGAACATTTTGATTTTGAGTGAACCAATTCCATTCAATACCTTCCCACATCCATAATATTTTATTTCTGATGTCGTTTTCGACAGGATTATCTTCAGTATAATACTGACGGGCAGTTAATAAACCTTGAAACAATAAAGAAGTTTCAACGATATCTGCGCCATCATCTTTTGGGCTAAAGCGGATTACTTTTCCGGTTTCGCCATTTAACCAATGAGGGAAAGCACCATGAAACATATCGGCCTTCCATAAAAAGTCTACTATTTTTTTTTGTGCGTTCAGCAGCTTGTTCACGAGTGATGAATTTACGCTCTGAGGCTACTATCATAGCCATAACACCAAAGCCGGTACCTCCCGTTGTAACTACCTCATCGCCGTAGTCAAAAGATCGGTTACTTCGTTCGCGTGCCATGCCGCTAACAGGGTGTCCAAAATCCCAGAAGTATCTGAAAGTTTGTTTTTGTACCAGATCAAGAAGCTGATCGTCGGTAAGGTTTTTTTTAATTGAGAGGTCAGGTTTGATTCCTGCTACAGTTTTCTTTTGAGCGCTCGCCATTTTCGGAAACATGCTTGAACTGAAGGCAAGAGCTATAATTAATATTAGGGCGGAGCAATTTCTAGGAATTAACATGAATATTAAATTAAAAAGGTTGCCGGAGCTTGCACTCTGGCAACCTTATGAAAAGGATATACTATCTGTAACCTGTGTTTTGAGTTAATAAGCCACCGCTACGTTCAATTTCAATATTTGGCACTGGCCATACCTCATTTTTGTTAGCTTTCCAGCCTTTTGGACCAAAAACCTCTGCACCACGACCCTGACGGATCACATCAAAATAACGATCACTTTCCAAAGCAAGCTCTACTTGTCTTTCTTTGTAAATAGCAGTTCTTAATGCAGTTTGGTCAGTAGTAGTAACATTAGGAAGGATAGTAGCATTACCACCTCTGGCACGTGCACGAACTCTGTTTAATGAAGACAATGCTAATGTTGGGTTGCCTGTCTCATTTGCAGCTTCTGCATTCATTAATAATACATCTGCAAAACGAAGAACTCTGATGTTTTGTTGAGCTCCCTGATTATATCCCGAAACGTAAAGACCAAACGGAACATATGATTTCTGATTGTACATGTCATTAGGAGTAGTAGTCGGAATTTTATCTCCTTGAGGAGTGGTTTCGCCTTTAAATAGAATGGTTGCGTCTCTTCTTGGATCACCCGGCTCAAATGCAGCAGCAAGTACAGTTGAAGGAGTATTGAAACCCCATCCACCTTCAGGGACACCGGCAACGCCTTGTACCTGACTGTATTGTGAGTTAGAAGCATCTTTGTTTCCCGGAATCATTTCTGCTTGTACTTCAAATAGAGATTCTACATTGTTCTCATTCTGAGTGCGGAAACCTTTTTCAAAATCAGGAAATAAATCATATCCTAAGCCCATTACCTGGTTTGTATATATTAATACATCAGCAAATTTTTTCTGATATAACGCCACTTTAGCATGTAAGCCCAAAGCGGCACCTTTAGTTGCTCTTCCAACATCTGTTGATGGATAATTAGGAGGCAATACTGCAGCAGCTTCTGTTAAATCTTTTTCAATTTGTGCATACACAGTCGCTTTGTCTGTACGCGGTATGTTATACTCAGTAGCATTTTTAGGAACGTTTAACCTTAAAGGTACATCGCCATATGCTCTTACCAATCTGAAGTAAGAATAAGCACGAACAAATTTAGCTTCGGCTAGATAACGGGATTTCAAAGCATCGTCCATTGAGATTCCTGGTACATTTTCCAATACCTGATTGCATAAATTAATGTTTTGGTATTGTCCAGTCCAGAAGCTCTGTAAAGAGCCTTCGGTTGAAGTCACTGTAAATATATCATACAGATCAAAGAACGCAGCATCAGTAGGGGTACTACCTTTATCCGCTTCGTCAGAACCTGTACTTTCGATAGCTAAAGCCGGAAACGCTACGTTTTCCCAAGTGCGTAAATTGGCATAAATAGCAAATACGGCTTTAGTAGCATCACCTTCAGATACCCAAAACTGAGTAGCAGGTTGCTGGCCCTGAGGATCCACATTCAGGAAACTCTTTTTGCAGGATGATGAGATAAGTGTGGTTGATAATAATGCAATTGCACACCACCTTTGTAAAGAAATATTTTTATATGTTTTCATATCCTAATCAATTAAAATGTAAGGTTTACACCTAAATTATAAGTAGCATAAAGCGGATAAACGTTGATGTCTACTCCTGTATTTGTTGGGGTACCGCCCACTTCAGGGCTAAATCCTCTGTAACCAAAGAAGTTCAATGCATTTTGTGCATTGGCAAATACTCTTAGTTTTTGCATTTTCCATTTTGATACAAGTGACTGCGGTAAATTATAACCCAACTGAATGTTACGTAATCTTACATATGCACCACTTTCTACATAGAATGAGTTAGATTGGTTGTTGTTGTTGTTTGCTAAGTTAGCTGAAGGGTAGGTGTTTGAAGAACCAGCTCCATTCCAACGCTTATCAAAGAACTCTTTAACATAGTTCTCATTACCAAATCTAGAACCAAGGTTTGCATTGAATACATCAACCCCAGCTACACCTTGGATGTCTAGTGTTAAATCGAAATTTTTATAAGCAAAATTTGTATTCACACCGTATGTGTATTTTGGATTTGGATTACCTAACATAACTTTATCTTTCCCATCAATGAATCCATCACCGTTCTGATCTATGTATTTAAGGTCACCAGCGGTGGCACCACTCTGACCAGAAGCCGCTGCTTCTTCCACTGTCTGAAATACACCGCCTACTTTGTAGCCATAAAACATACCAATTGGATAGCCAGCTATCGTTCTGGTAGGAAGAACAGCATTGTTCAAACCGCCGCCACCAGCGTCGATTGCATTGGTTCCTGAGGTCACGTTCAATACTTTATTATTATTAATACCCGCATTTCCGCTAATGGTATAAACTAGCCCGCCTTCAGTTTTATCAGACCAGGTTGCACTAAGTTCATACCCACGGTTTCTGAAATCGGCCTGATTGCCGATAAGCTTTCCGTTTGAAGTACCTAGAGATCCTAAAACAGGAATATCAAAAATTGCCTGTTCAGTTTTTCTATTGTAATAATCTGCTTCAATCTTTAATCTATCCGAAAGGAAGCCCATTTCTAAACCAACATCTGTTCCTGCGCTGCGTTCCCAAAATAGTGCCGGAGGTACAATTGTAGTTACACTTGCTCCTGTTTGAGGAATACCCCCAATAATTGCAACCAGTTGTGCGGCCTGGTTAACAGTTAATGTTGTCGGGTTAATAGGCACACCTGCGTTACCTACTTTACCCCAGCTTCCGCGAAGTTTTAAATTGCTGAAAACTGTTTGGTTTTTCATGAAGTTCTCGTTAGAGATAACCCAACCTGCTCCAATTGAAGGAAAATAACCCCAAAGATCACTTCCTCCGTAAAATTGAGAAGCAGCATCAGCTCTTAATGAAGCATTTAATAAATACTTGCTTTGGAATGAATAGTTTACTCTTCCAAAATAAGAAGTTGCCGTATTAAGAGTACCTGAATCTTTGATCAATCTACCATCAGCGTTTCCAAGGCTCACATATAAATCACCTTCTGAGCTAAAAGGAACATTCTGAGCGGATCCCTCAAGGGTATAGCTTTTATAACGCTGTGCTGTTTGACCAGCAAGGACTGTTAAGCTGTGATCGGCCCATTTATTATCATAAGAAAGTGTGTTTTCCAAAATATAGTTTCTGGTTTCAATTCTTTTAATTGCCAGGGTACTGATATTCGAGTTCTGAGCTGTAGTTGCAAAATACTTAGGCGTGTAATTTCGGTTTTCTTCTTGTCCAAAATCTCCACCTGCACTTGTTTTAAAAGTAAAATGCTTAGCAAATTTAAGTTCAGCATAGACATTACCAGTCACTTTGTAGTTTTTAGTGATGCTATTTGCAAAATCTATTGTAGCCTGTGGATTTACGTTACTACCATTACCTAAGTTGAAGGCGTTTGGATCTCCGTAGGAGCCATCAGGATTAAATACCGGAACTACTGGAGAAGCAGAGAACAATGCACGGAACACAGTAGTAGGTGCATCTTTTGAATTGCTTGAACTTCCTGTGACATTGTAACCCACTTTTAAATTTTCTAAAACCTGGATCTCATGAGATAAACGAGCAGTATATCTCTTATAGTTGTTTTTTTCAACGATACCATCCTGATCTAAATAACCAAGCGATAGGTTGTAAGTAGATTTTTCTGTACCACCATTAATCGACACCTGATGGTTGTTAACCATTGCAGAACGTAATACCTGTTTGTACCAATCTGTACCGGCACCCAAATTTGTATTTGGAAATAATGGATCTTTCTTTAATAATGCATAAGCCTCGTTTACTGCTGTAGCGTACTCAGAGGCGTTAGTCATTTCTACAGCATTTGTTACGCGCTGAGTTCCAATATAACCGTTGTAGTTTACTGTCGGGTCTCCTTTTTTACCACGTATGGTAGTAACAAGTACAACTCCATTAGCCGCCCTTACACCATAAATCGATTGACTTGATGCATCTTTTAGGATACTTATATTGGCGATATCTGCCGGATTTAGGAAGTTAATGTCATCATACCACACACCGTCTACAACATACAACACATTTGTATTGCCGTAAATGGTTCCTGTACCACGAATTGTTATTTGCGGGGCTTTACCCGGGGTACCATTATTTGTAATGGACACACCAGCAACTTTACCTTGCAAGGCACTTACAGGATTTACTGAAGCTTGTTTTGAAATTTCTTCACCTTTTAATGAAGCAACCGATCCGGTAACATCAATTTTTTTCTGAGTACCATAACCAACTACTACAACTTGCTCTAATTGTTGCGAGGATGAGGCAAGTTCCACGTTGATCACTGTTCTGTTGTTCACTTGCATCTCTGTTGGATTATATCCAATGTAAGAGAATACAAGAGTCGCATTGGCCGGAGCACTTATTGCGTATTTTCCCGTTGCATCTGTTTGTGTCCCAATTTGTGTTCCCTTTACTAAAACGCTTACACCTGGAAGAGTGGTTTTATCTGCACCGTCACTTACTACACCTCGTATAGTAATATCTTGCGCAAAAGCTGCGTTGATAAAAAGAAAACATAAAAAAGTTAAAACAGAAAGTTTTGTAAAGATTCTTTTCATGCTGTTTAAAATTTAGTTGTTAGTTTTATAAATCTCCGAGAGTATTTGAGTTAAAACAAATAAAACGCCTCAACATTAATACATCATCATCGAAATCTATACTTTCTCAAACAATCGAAATAGGCCTCTTGTTTCGCTAAAAACAGTGTTCTATGCCGACATAACAAAATTTAGACCTACAACAAGAGGTCAAAAGAATTTTATAAAATCAATCTTAAAAAAAAGGATATGAGAGGTAATGATGTAGTGCTATAGCTCCATTAGAAACTCCACAAGGTTCTTGTCGTGTGGTACATCAAGCTTTTTTCGAAGTCTGTAGCGGCGTATTTCTACACCTCGTAACGAAATGTTCAGTAATGATGCCATTTCTTTGCTACTCATATTCATGTGCAGGTATGCGCAAAGTTTTAAATCGTTAGGTACAAGATCGGGGTGATTGGCTTTAAGTTTTTTGAAGAAACTCTCATGCGCCTCGTTAAAACTGCTCTCGAATAAATTCCAGTCGCGCTCATCGTTCATGCCTTCATCAATTACTTTTTGGATTTTTCTTAGCTGTTCTTCTGCCAAAGGTTTTCCGCTCGAATCCTTAAGCTTCAGCATCTCCTGACTAAGCTTTTGCAGCAGCTCATTTTTGTAAACCAAACTCATGGCTGAGTTGGCAAGTTCCCGGTTCTTACCTGCAAGTTCTACCTGCAGTTTCTCTGTTTGCAATTTGATGATTTGCCTTTCAGTTGCCTCAGCTTCTTTTTTAAGAAATTCCTCCTTTTCAACCTGCAACTTATCAGAAATGGCTTGCTGATCTTTCATCAGCTTTCTTTCGTAAAAGCGCTTAGAAGCAATTAGTAAAAAGACAATGCCAACCAGGTATAAAACGAAAGCCCAGTTGCTGGCATAAAAAGGAGGGAGGATCGTAAACTCAAACGCTGTATCCTTGCTTATGGTCTCATCATTAATCTTAGCCCTAACCAGAAAGGTATAAGTTCCTGCACTAAGGTTAGTGAAATCTTTTTGCGAAGCAGAACTCCAGTCAGACCATTGTTTAGAATAGCCTTTCAGGAAGTACTGAAACTTGATACTGCTTTGTCTGTAATAAGGAAGCGCGTACGAGATCCTGATGTTGTTTCTGCTAAACGGTATTTCAATTTCCGAATCTGAATTTCCTACCTCACTGATAATGGAATAGGTGTCTGTAATATCTTCTATTTTTCTAATTAATACAGATGGAAGTGCTATTTTTTTGCGCTTTAGCGAGTCTAGCTCATTGTAAATAACAAAGCCATCATCAACACTGATCAGATAAATATGGTCGCTGATCTTACTTATGTTTTCATAGTACTGAACCATTCTGCCATCTAAAACACTGAAACGATTGGAGTCTATTTCTATTTTTCCTGGCTGCGAAAAATTGATCAGCGCCATTTTACCATGGTTAATAAACCAATATTTCTTATAGTCGGCCTTAATGATCTTATTGGATTGAGAGAAAGATCCAAGTTCCTTATTCAGAGTGGTATATTTGCTGAAATTGTTGCTGATCTCGTCGTAAGTTAAAAAGCCCTCATTGGACGAATAGATCAGTTTATTTTCAAGAGTGAAGAGGTTAATGCCATATGTACTTGGCAACCCATTCCGTTCGTCGTAATACTTAACGTTTGTAACTGTTTTAAAATCGGGACTCAATACCAATTTATATAAGCCTCTGTAGGCGTGGCTTACCCAGATATCGCCTTTAGAATCCTGTTCTACGTATCTTGATGGTTCATCGAAACCTTTAATTTTGGAATCAAATTTCCACTGACCAGCCGGATCCTTTTTGAATAGTACCAGTCCATTATAAGTACCTTGAATAAGATAATTGTCGTTCAGTTTCTTGATAACCCAACCTCCGCTTATACCGGTAACTTTTTCAATTGTGTTTCCGGTAACGCTAAAAGTACCATCATTATGTCCACAAAGAAGCTGTCCGTCAATCATCCTTAAGTCCCAAACCTGTCCCTGCGATTTGGGTATCAGTTTGAAATCAAAAGAACTGAAAGTGTTGTCTTTACCACCAACCCATGGGCTGTAAAAAAGACCTTGGTTGGTTCCTAAATAAATTATGTTTTTATAAATAATGCTCGAATACACGGTGCCAAAAAGGCCGGTCTTATCAAAATAAAAGTAAAGAGGAGAATTTAATTCTATGCGGTCTATCCCGTTATCGAGACCAGTCCATAAGTTCTGATCGTCATCTGCATAAATACTAAGTACCGTATTGTTCTGTAAACCACTTGACTTATTGATCCTCTGTACAATATTTCCATCCTCATCAATAATGATCAAGCCGTTTAAAATTGTTCCGTAAGCATAGTATTTTCCTAATACTTTAACTCCGTTATTTAATTGATAGGTTTGCAGAAAGGTATTTGCAGGCGTATTAAAGGGAGTGTATTTTTCGCCATCGTATAGAAACAAACCATCTTTGCTTGTGCCAATTAATAAACTGCCGTTTTTATAAGGAAGGATCGAAAGCACGCTTCCGGGTAGTGGGGTGCCAATATTTTTAAGGGGAACAAGTTTATCGCCGGTTAGCTCAAACAAGCCTTTCCCTAAAGCTTCGATAATGAAACGTTTATCTACTTTATGCAGAAACAGAAAGAATGCAGGTATTTTTACAACACTTATTTTCTGGTCATTGTAAATATATATGCTCGAAAAAGATTGAAAGATAATGCGTTTGCCATCTACATAGATTTTCCATATCTCATCGGTCATTTTATGTTCCTTCGGAATAAGATTGATGAGGGAAGTATATTTTAAACGCTTATGGTCTATTTTCCAATATCCGAATTCACCAAAGCTTCCGGTATAAATTATACCGTTATCATCTGTAGCTACTGAACGAACAATCTGGCGGTTTGGCATTTCATATTGTTGCCAGTATTTGCCATCGTAAGTTAAAAGGCCCTGGGTATTACCAAAATACATAATGCCATTTTTGCCTTTGGCAATAGACCAATTTTGGTTACCGGAAAGGTAAACTGATTTAGGATAATTTTGAATGTAAGGAACCCCAATACTTTTGATATCGTCTGCCAGAGCAGAAACAGATACAAAACAAAAGATTAAAAATATAAAGTATTTAAAGGGTCCGTTGCTCATCAACAGCTAAGATAGTTGTTTACTTGAAACGTTTACCTGCTGTGGTACTTTTACGTAATATCCTGTTCCATCATAAGGGCGTTTACGTGGGTTAGTAGTACACTCAACCGAGCAGCATCCTTGTAAAGCCTCTCCGCATTCGTCACATTGAGTGAAATGTTCATTACATTCCGGATTGGCGCAATTGATCATTTTTGGAGTAGTTTTGCCGCAATTATAGCATTTAGATACTATTGTTGGGTTTACAGTGTTTACGTCAACGGCAATACGGTTATCAAAAACGTAGCATTTACCTTCAAAATCTTCACCTCCGGCTTCTTTACCATACTTGATAATTCCGCCATGCAGTTGGTAAACATCATTAAATCCATGATGTAATAGCAAAGCCGATGCTTTTTCGCATTTTATGCCTCCTGTACAGTAAGTAAGTACTTTTTTATCTTTGTACTTAGCAAGCTCATTTATTTTATCAGGAAAATCTCTGAAATTCTCAATATCAAGGGTTACTGCATTTTTAAATTTCCCTAAATTGTGCTCATAGTTTGAACGCACATCAAGTATTACCACATCTTCCTGATCTATCATTTTCTGAAAATCAGCAGGTTCAAGGTGTTTGCCGGTTTGCTTGTTCGGGTCTATGATATTCGGATCTCTTAATCCTGAGTGGACAATTTCGGCTTTGTAACGACAGTGCATTTTGATGAATGAAGGCTCTTCAACATCATCGATTTTAAAATCAGTTTTTGCAAAACGTTCATCAGCTTTTATAGCTGCCATATAGGCTTCGCAGGATTCTTTTGTTCCTGAAACGGTACCGTTTAAACCCTCATTAGCAACAATGATGCGACCAACAAGATTTAAAGATTTGCAAAATGTAAGATGATCAGCAGCAAATTGTTCTGCCTCGGCTATGTGACTATAGCAATAGTAAAGTAGTGTCTGGAATTTTTTCATAATTCATTGATACCGATGCAAACGGCGTTTAATGCGGTGCAAAGCTAAGAAAAATATGTGAATTTGCATCAGATTGTGATCGTGTGCTCAGACTTTATTAGGGTTATGTTAAGGTGTTGGTAGGAC
>Ga0256874_1000101_pt1 | contig 14748 bp, 15 predicted proteins | sample MC6MC0417MT_FD_190189 | JGI IMG/M metagenome (GOLD analysis project Ga0256874, IMG submission 190189) | Metatranscriptome of enriched soil aggregate microbial communities from Iowa State University, Ames, United States - MC6-MC0417-MT... | ecosystem: Environmental > Terrestrial > Soil >...
ATAGCACACAGGCTTAACTACGATTTTTGTCATTCCGTAAGAATCTCGACGGCTATTATAAAACTTGCCTAGATTCCACGCTCCACTGCGTTTCGCTCTGAAAGATAAACTTTGTGGATACTTTTTAAACAGCCCCTTTGTCATTTCGACGAAGGAGAAATCTATTAAACTTTATATTAGAGATTCTTCAATCCGCTTCGCTCCTTTCAGAATGACAATCTCTACACAAAGATTTGTCTCAATCTAAACCTTCACCTTACTCTAAATATTATTTAGAATCATTCAAAATATGACGAAAGTCATAAAAATTTTGTCACGTTCCAAAATCTTTTTAAATTTACACCTAACAAATGTTAGTTAGTTATGAATGTGGATTTTTCAGTTGAATACTTACAACTCGACCAATTGAGACAGCTCCAGTCGGAAAGACTGGTGGATTTGGTGGGTTATCTTGAGGAGAAGTCGGATTTTTATAAAAGAAAATTTGATGAATTAGGAATATCAACTGGAGAAATAAGGACAATTGAAGATATTTCAAAACTGCCGATCACATACAAACAGGATTTAAGAGACAATTATCCGTTCGGATTATTCACTGTTCCAAAGAATGAATTGCAAAGAATTCACTGTTCAAGCGGAACAACAGGAAAACCAACGGTGGTAGGATATACAAAAGAAGATGTTGATTTATTCAGCGAAGTCGTAGCAAGATCATTAAATGCAGCCGGAGCAAAACGGGGAATGCAGTTACACAACGCCTATGGATACGGAATTTTCACAGGCGGACTCGGACTTCATTACGGAGCAGAAAAGTTAGGAATGAGCGTTCTTCCGATTTCTGGAGGAATGACTTCAAGACAGGTTGATCTGATTATGGATTTTAAACCGGAAGTGATCTGTTGTTCGCCATCTTACGCTTTAACAATCGCTGATGAATTTGCTAAAAGAGGAATCTCGGCAGATGAAATCAGTTTAAAATATGCCGTTTTAGGTTCAGAACCTTGGACGGAGATTATCAGACATCATATTGAAGAAAAATTAGGCGTTCACGCGACCAATATTTATGGCTTAAGCGAAATTATCGGACCAGGAGTTTCGATGGAAGATTTTGAGGAAAAAGGTGGTTCTTACATTTGGGAAGACCATTTTTATCCTGAAATTTTGGATCCAATCACAAAACAGCCCGTTCCTTTTGGAGAAGAAGGCGTTCTGGTGATTACGACTTTAACGAAAAAAGCAATGCCGCTTTTACGATATTGGACGAATGATATCACTAGTCTTTACTATGAGGAAAACTCAAAAAGAACAATGGTGAAAATGAAACCTCTTCTTGGAAGAGCCGATGATATGCTGATCGTAAGAGGAGTAAATGTATATCCGAGTCAGATTGAAGAAGCATTTTCTCATGTGGAAGGCGTGGTTCCGAATTATTATTTAACACCGATTGAGAAAGAACAGATGTGTGTTGCCCTTGATATTGATTTGGAAATTGATGATGAATTTGTGAAAGCGCAACAAATTGAAATAAATACCGATGATTATGCTATTTTTGTCGGAAACTTTGGAAAAAGTATAGAAAACGAAATAAAAAAACGAGTAGGAATCACCACGAAAGTGAAAATTCATGCTCAGGACAGTTTGCCTAAGTGCGAAGGTGGAAAAATTAATAGAATACTTAAAACAAAATGAATTCATTTTATAAATTAAAAACGGTAAGAGTTCAGAAAGATACCAGCGATGCCGTAAATGTAGCCGTTGAAATTCCTGAGGAACTGAAGGATAAATTCAGATTCAAGCAGGGGCAGTATCTTAACTTCCGAATGATGATCGACGGAAACGAAGAGCGACGTTCTTATTCTATCTGCAATGCTCCGAGCGAAAAAAGCAACACGCTGGAAGTATTGGTTAAGCTTTTAGAAAACGGAAAAGTTTCCGGTTACTTCAACGAACATCTTCACATGGATGAAGTTCTCGAAGTGATGCCTCCTATGGGCGGTTTTCATACGTCTTATCACCCGACAAACGTAAAAACTTACGTTGGTTTGGCGGCAGGAAGCGGAATTTCTCCAGTTTTATCAAATATTAAAGAAAGTCTCTATCAGGAACCTAATTCCAATGCTTATCTGTTCTACAGCAACAGAAGCATGAATCATGTGATGAAAAAAGGCGAAATCGATAAATTGGTTGAGCAGTTCAACGGAAGATTAAAAGTTGTTTATTTAGTAAGCCGTGAGCAGCATGAAGATCCGATTTTTGAAGGAAGAATTTCTCCTGAAAAATTAGACTTATTATTTGAAAGATATGCTGATATCGATGTTAAAGAATCTACATTTTTCATTTGCGGACCTGCAGAAATGATTAAAGGGATCGCAGATTATTTAAAGAAAGAGAAAAAAGTACCGGCCATTCAGGTTTTATTTGAATATTTTACCGCTCCTGACGACGAAAATTCTGAGGAAATGAGCGATGAATTCAAGGCTATTGCCAATATCGAAAGTATGGTAACGGTTATTATCGATGATGATGAATATTCGTTCCACCTTAATTCTAAAAAAGAGAGTATCTTAGATAAAGCATTGAAAGACAATCTTCCTGTGCCTTTTGCTTGCAAAGGAGGAGTTTGTTGTACGTGTAAAGCGGAAGTTTTGGAAGGAGAAGTTTTCATGGAGAAAAATTTCGCGCTTACCGAAGATGAGGTAGCCAGAGGTTACGTTTTGACCTGTCAATGTCACCCGACAACGAATGTGGTGATGCTTAATTATGATGTTTAATTTTTAATGAATTTTTTTCATTATTAAAACAAAAAGAATATGGACTTAGAAAAATTTGTTCAATACGTACACGACGAAAATAAAGTAGAACCAAAAGATGTAATGCCCGATGATTACAGAAAACTATTGGTTCGTCAGATTTCACAGCACGCGCATTCTGAGATTGTCGGAATGTTACCGGAAGCCAACTGGATTTCCAGAGCGCCTTCATTGAGAAGAAAAATGGCTCTTTTAGCGAAAGTTCAGGATGAAGCAGGTCACGGTTTATACCTTTATTCTGCAACTGAAACTTTAGGAAACGGAACCATAAGGGCTGACAGAGACGCAACTTATGATGATATGTTGGAAGGAAAAGCAAAATATTCAAGTATTTTCAACTACCCGACACTGAGTTGGGCAGATATCGGTGCCATCGGATGGTTGGTTGACGGTGCTGCAATCATGAATCAGGTAATGTTGATGGGGAATTCTTACGGTCCTTACTCAAGAGCGATGGTGAAAATCTGTAAAGAAGAATCTTTCCACCAAAGACAGGGTTACGAGATTTTGATGGCGCTTTGTCGTGGTACGAAACAACAGAAAGAAATGGCTCAGGCTTCGTTAAATCGTTTCTGGTGGCCGGCTTTAATGATGTTTGGTCCAAATGACGATAGTTCGCCAAACTCTAAAATCTCTATGAATTACAGAGTAAAAAGAGAAAGCAATGACAGTCTTCGTCAGAGATTTATCGACGTTACGGTTTCTCAGGCTGAATTTTTGGGATTAACTGTTCCGGATAAAGATTTAAAATGGAATGAGGAAAGACAACATTACGATTTCGGCGAACTTCCCTGGGATGAATTCATGGAAATCTTAAAAGGAAACGGACCTTGTAATAAGAAAAGATTACAGACAAAAGTAAAAGCGCAACAAGAAAACCTTTGGGTAAAAGAAGCGGCGATTGCTTTTGCAGAAAAACAACAAAAAGAAGTAATATAATATTTAATATAAACCATTAAGATTTTGTTTAGAAGTCTAGTTTAGATAAATTATTCTGATTTTAAATTTAAAGAGTAGCTAAATTTAATATTCTTAACAACTTAATTGTCCTTAATGGTTCAAAAATTAAATTTCAAAAATAATTCAAAATCTAAAATTTAGAATTTAAAAATTAAAATTTGACTATGGCAAATTTAGATATGTGGGAAGTGTTTATTCAGACTAAACCGGGATTATCTCACAAACACGTTGGAATAGTACAGGCGCCAACAGCAGAAATGGCTTTGCAGAACGCAAGAGACGTTTATACAAGAAGAAAAGAAGGAACTTCCGTTTGGGTGGTTCCAAGTAAATATATTGTGACTTCAGAAGGAATTGATAAAGAAGCATTCTTTGATCCGGCTGATGACAAATTGTACCGTCACCCGACGTTCTACGATATTCCAAACGATGTGAAAAATATGTAAAACAGCTCTTGGCTGTTAGCTTCTCGCAATTTGCCAAAAGCTAAACGCCAAAAGCCAAAAGCTAAAATAATGAACCCATTATATAATTATTTATTAAAACTAGCGGACGACAGTTTCATTATGGGACAGCGTTTGTCTGCGTGGTGCGGTGAAGGTCCTTATTTAGAGGAGGATATTGCATTGACAAACATCGCGTTGGATGAACTTGGACAGGCCAATAACTTCTACGTTTACGCTTCAAGAGTGATTGACAATGGTAAAAGTGAAGATGATCTGGCATTTTTAAGGTACGAACACGAATATGTAAATGCACATTGGACAGAACTTCCGAACGAAGATTATGCTCAGACGATTCTTAAAGTGTATGTTTTCGCCGTGTATCAGAAATTGATGTACGAAGCATTATCCAATTCTGCGAATGAAGAACTTTCTGCCATTGCTCAGAAGTCTTTGAAAGAAGTAAGATATCATTATACTCATACAGCTTCTTGGATGAAAATCTTTGCCCAAGGAACAGAAGAAAGTAAAGATCGTTTGGTGAAATCTCTTGAAAATATTTGGGAATATACAAAAGGTTTATTCGCAAAAGTAGAAGGAGAAGATGATTTAATTGCTTTAAACATTGCTCCAAATGTTGATGCTCTTTATGAAGATTTCCTTTCTATTACAAAAAGAGATTTTGCAGATTTCGGTTTAGAATATCCGGCTAATCCTTTTATGCAACCAAAATCAAGAACGGGATATCATACAGAATACTTTGGATTTATGCTTTGTGAATTACAGTATATGCAGAGAGCGTATCCGGGATGTACGTGGTAGAGATACAAACCTAACAGGTTTAAAAATAATGTTTATAGCAATGTAGCATTTATTCTTTGCTGACTTTGCTAAGTGAAACGCCTTTGCGAACTTAAAAACATTTAGTAGTTAAAAAAATCTCAGCAAACTTTGCGTTAAAATTAAATTAGAAAATCAAGTATTGACTAATTGTTAGATTGAAAATTTTGAATAATTTATTAAACATATTATCTCAAGTTCCCGATCCGGAAATTCCGGTAATCAATATCGTGGAATTAGGTATTGTAAGAGAAGCAAAAGTTATCAGCGAGAATTCTTGTGAAGTAACGATTACGCCAACTTATTCTGCCTGCCCCGCTATGTTTACCATTGAGGAAGACATCATGAAAATCATGAAAGAAAACGGTTGGGATGCGAAAGTAGTCACCAAAATGTTTCCGATCTGGACAACAGACTGGCTGACGGATGAAGCGAGAGAAAAACTTCGTGTATACGGAATTTCACCTCCCGAAAAAGGAGCCGACGAACATCACATCGGGAAACCGAAAAAATGTCCGCGTTGTGGTTCTATGAATTCAAAGCAGATCAGCAGATTCGGATCTACATTATGCAAGGCTTCTTATCAATGTTTAGACTGTTTAGAGCCCTTTGATTATTTTAAATGCCACTAAATCAATGTAATAATATAACAATGTGGCGGTTTACCAATATGTTCAGCATGACATTATAATTGTTAGATTGTTAGACAGATAAATTGTTACATTATGACTAAATTAGAGCATTGTTAAATTTAAAAATTAAACTATGTACACACAACTTGATATTGAAACTCATTTTGACGGAAAACTTAAAATTGCTTATCTAAATCAACCAGACACAATGAACGCCCTTACAAAGCCGTCTTTATCAGATCTAAAAGATTTTATTAAAGAATGCAGCGATGACGAAACAGTAAGATGCGTGGCAATTTCAGGGAGAGGTAGAGCTTTTTGCTCCGGTCAAAATCTTGATGATGCTTTCGTACAAGGTAACGAACACCATGACCACGATATCATCAGAAAGATTGTGGTAGATTATTATAACCCTTTGGTGACGGAAATTACGCGTTGCAGAAAACCTGTTGTAGCTTTGGTAAACGGTCCCGCAGTAGGAGCCGGTGCTATGCTGGCTTTAATTTCTGATTTTGTTTTAGCAGTAGATAAATCATATTTTGCTCAGGCATTTTCAAATATTGGATTGATTCCTGATACGGGAGGAACGTATTTCTTGCCAAAATTATTAGGAAGACAATTGGCAAATTATTTGGCTTTTACAGGCAAAAGATTATCTGCGGAAGAAGCAAAATCTTACGGTTTGGTTGCAGAAGTTTTCAACGAAGAAGAATTCGCTCCAAAATCAATGGAAATCCTTGAGAAAATGGCCAATATGCCGACTGCAGCAATTAAATTAACTAAAAAAGCTTTTGCTCAATCATACCACAATACATTGAGAGAACAGCTTGAATTGGAAGGAGACTTACAACAGGAAGCAGCTGAAACAGAAGATTTCAAAGAAGGGGTGAGTGCCTTTTTACAAAAAAGAAAACCTGATTATAAAGGAAAATAAAAATTATAGAATTTAGAAATTAGAGGTTAGAAATTAGTTTACAAAATCTAACTTCTAACTTCTGGCTTCTAACATCTATAAATAATGAAAAACGTAGGAATTATTGGTGCAGGAACCATGGGCGTAGGAATCGCTCAGGTAGCTGCAACAGCGGGTTGCAAAGTTGTTTTATTCGACGCAAATACTCCGCAAATTGATAAAGCACTTTCTGGCTTAGAGAAAACTTTAAATAAATTAGTTGAAAAAGCTAAAATCTCTCAGGAAAAAGCCACTGAAATCAGAAATAATATCGTTAAAGGTGAAACTTTACAGGATCTAAAAGATTCTGATTTAGTGATCGAAGCCATTATCGAAAACAAAGAAATCAAAACGAAAGTTTTTACAGAATTAGAGAAATATATTTCTGAAAGCTGTGTGATTGGTTCTAATACATCATCCATTTCCATCACCTCTCTTGGTGCGGAATTACAAAAACCGGAGCGTTTCATCGGAATTCACTTTTTCAATCCGGCTCCTCTGATGCCTTTAGTTGAGGTTATTCCATCTTTATTAACAGAGAAATCTTTAGCGGAAAAAATCTACAATCTGATGAAAGATTGGGGTAAAACTCCGGTTATTGCTAAAGATATCCCTGGATTTATCGTGAACAGAATCGCGCGTCCATACTACGGTGAAGGATTGAGAATTGTTGAAGAAAATATTGCCACTATAGAACAGGTTGACGACGCCATGAAAACAATCGGAAACTTCAAAATGGGTCCTTTTGAATTAATGGATCTCATTGGTGTTGATGTGAATTTCTCAGTAACAAAAACGGTTTACAACGAATATTTCTACGACCCAAAATACAAACCATCTCTTCTTCAACAAAGAATGTCTGAAGCAAAACTTCACGGTAGAAAAACAGGAAAGGGTTTCTATGATTATTCAGAAAATGCTCAAAATCTAGTTGTAGAAAAAGATGATGCATTGTATCAACAAATCTTTTTAAGAATTATTTCAATGTTGATCAACGAAGCGGTTGAAGCCAAAAGATTGGGTGTTGCTAACGATGAAGATATCGAACTGGCAATGCAAAAAGGAGTAAACTATCCAAAAGGATTATTGGCTTGGGGAAAAGAAATTGGTTATTCAAAAATCTCTGAAACCTTACAAAATCTTTATGAAGAATATCAGGAAGAGAGATACAGACAAAGCCCGTTACTGCGTAAAATGTAACAATATATCAATCTAACAATGTAGCAATTAGTTTGTTATTCTGAGCAAAGCGAAGAATCTCATTGGTAAACTATTACATTGTTAAATTATTACATTAAAAATGGATATAGATGAATTTAGAGCCGAATTAGAAACAAGGCTTTTAATTGAAAAAGAATATATAATTCAAGACCTTTCTTCGATCGATGACGATCAGGAAAGACTTGGAATGTTGGGAACATTTAATGAAAAATATAAAGAGCTTATCAAACGATTAGCGAATGAAAATGGTATTGATCTAAATGCTCCTTATCAGTCTGAAAATCCATCAAATTCTGAAAATCTTTCATATGAGAAAATAATTTTTGGTAAAACCATGAGTATTTATGACAAATTGGTTGACGAATTATATGAAGAAATAACAAGTATATAGTAGAAATGAATCCAAGACAAGTTGCAGAATATATGTTCGATCAGGATTATTTTTCCCAATGGATGAATATCAAAATGATCGAAGTCAAAGAAAATTATTGTTTACTGGAAATGCCCATTAAAAAAGATATGATCAATGGGCTTAAAACGGTTCACGGAGGCGTTACGTTTGCTTTTGCAGATTCTGCATTGGCGTTTTCGTCCAACAGCACCGGAGATGCGGCTGTTGCGCTGAACTGTATCATCAATTTTACAAAAGCTGGAAAAGAAGGCGATATTTTCAGAGCAGAAAGCATTTTGGTAAATGATACCAGAAAAACTGCTGTTTACGACATTAAAATCACCAATCAAAACAACGATTTGATTGCAAAATTCGTCGGAACAGTCTATAAAATCGGAAAAAAAGTTACAGAATTATAAAATAGATAAAAGACATCAGATTTCAGATATTAGATTTAAATAATGTCTGAAGTCTGAAATCTAATATCTGAAATCTAATAAAAAATGAATAACGTATACATTATAGATTACATCAGAACTCCTATTTCAAAATTACAGGGAGGGTTATCAGAAGTGAGAGCCGATGATTTGGCAGGAATCGTTCTAAAAGAGATTGTCGCTAGAAACCCTGAAGTTCCAGTTGAAGAAATCGAGGACATTATTTTCGGATGCGCTAATCAGGCAGGAGAAGATAACAGAAACGTAGCAAGAATGGGACTTTTGTTGGCTGGACTTCCTTACAAAATAGGAGGTGAAACTGTAAATAGATTGTGTGCATCAGGAATGTCAGCGGTGGCGAATGCCTTCCGTTCGATTGCTTCGGGAGAAGGTGAAATTTACATTGCAGGGGGAGTAGAGCACATGACGCGTTCGCCGTATGTAATGTCAAAACCAAGTGCTGCTTTCGGAAGAGACAGTCAGATGTTTGATACGACTTTTGGATGGAGATTCGTTAATCCAAAAATGAAAGAATTATACGGAGTTGACGGAATGGGTGACACCGCTGAAAACTTAGCAGATATGCATAATATCAGCCGTGAAGATCAGGACAAATTTGCTCTTTGGTCTCAGCAAAAAGCGACTAAAGCTCAGGAAAGCGGAAGATTAGCGGAAGAGATTGTAAAAGTTGAAATTCCACAAAAAAAAGGCGAACCGAAAATTTTCGATAAAGACGAATTCATCAAACCAACCTCTTCCATGGAAGGATTAGGAAAACTTCGTCCGGCTTTCAGAAAAGAAGGAACGGTAACTGCCGGAAATGCTTCAGGAATGAATGACGGAGCAGCAGCTTTAATTTTAGCAAGCGAAGAAGCGGTAAAAAAATATGGTTTAAAACCAAAAGCTAAGATTTTAGGATCTTCTGTCGCAGGTGTTGAACCAAGAATTATGGGAATCGGACCTGTTGAAGCTACTCAGAAACTATTAAAAAGATTAAATCTTTCATTAGATGACATGGATGTTATTGAATTAAATGAGGCTTTTGCAGCTCAATCTTTAGCAGTAACAAGAAGCTTAGGTTTACAGGATGACGATTCAAGAGTAAATCCGAATGGAGGAGCCATCGCAATTGGTCACCCACTTGGAGTTTCCGGAGCGAGAATCATCGGTTCTGCAGCCATAGAACTTCAAAAACAAGATAAAAAATATGCATTGTGTACCCTTTGCATCGGTGTCGGACAAGGCTATGCAATGGTTATTGAAAAAGTATAACTTTTTCAATCATGTAACAATATAAAAATGTATCAATATAACAATTCCTGTCATTCTGAACAAAGTGAAGAATCTCAATTGGTAAACTGTTAGATTGATACATTGTTAAATTTAAAAATTATGAATATCTACTCATATCACGGCATTCGCCCCATCATAAAACCATCAGCCTACGTTCACCCACAAGCAGTGATTATCGGGAATGTGGAAATCGGCGAAGAAGTTTACATCGGTCCAAACGCAGTAATCCGGGGCGACTGGGGTAAAATTATCATCAAAGACGGTGCGAATGTTCAGGAAAACTGTACGCTTCACGTCTTTCCGGGTATTGAAACTATTTTAGAAGAATCTGCGCACATTGGTCACGGTGCAATCATCCATTCCGGACATATAGGTAGAAACTGTTTGGTTGGAATGAATGCTGTAGTGATGGATAAAGCCGTAATCGGTGATGAATGTATCATCGGTGCATTAGCTTTTGTTCCTGCAAATTTCAGATGTGAAGCAAGAAAATTAATTGTGGGAAGTCCTGCAAAAATCATCCGTGATGTTTCCGATGAAATGATCAAATGGAAAACGGAAGGAACAAAACTTTATCAGGAATTGGCAAGAGAAGGAAAAGAAGCAATCTTACCTTGTGAACCATTTACTGAATTTGTTCAGCAGATTCCTACGAAAGTTGTTGATTACAGCATTTGGGATGATGTAAAATAAACCAACCTTACAAAATTTAATATGATTAAAAAGATTCTCATTTTCTGTAGTATTTTGTTTGCATTTCAAAGTATGCTTTTAGCGCAAAACGGAAATATAAAACCATTAACTATTGGAGAAATCAGGACATTCAAATCTAAGATCTTAAATGAAGATAGAACGTTAAATGTCTATCTTCCACAAGGCTTTGATAAAACAAAATCCTACCCGATTATCTATCTTCTGGATGGAAGTATGAATGAAGATTTTATTCATGTTACAGGATTGGTTCAGTTCTTTAATCAAATGTATTCAATGCCGGAAACAATAGTGGTCGGAATTGCCAATATTGACAGGAAGAGAGATTTCACGTTTCACACCGATTTAAAAGATTTACAGAAAGATTATCCTACGACGGGACATTCTGATAAGTTCATTAATTTCCTGGAAAAAGAATTAAAACCTTATATCGAAAGTCAGTTTAAAACAACTGATAAATATTTGTTTGGTCAATCGCTTGGCGGACTTTTAGCGACAGAAATTTTGTTGAAAAAACCTGAAATGTTCAATAATTATTTTATCATCAGCCCGAGTTTGTGGTGGGATGATGAAAGTCTTTTAAAACAGGCAAATCAATTATTATCCAAAATTCCGGATGCAAAGAAATTTATTTATGTTTCTGTAGGAAAAGGTGAACATCCCGTGATGGTAAAAGATGCAGAAGATTTCTATGATGTTCTTAAAAAATCAAACAAGAAAAACTGGACGGTAGAATATAAAATGATGGAAACAGATAATCACGCAACGATTCTTCACAGAAGTTTGTATGAAGGGTTGGTGAAATTGTTTCCTTATCAGGAACCGAAATAATATAATCAAACACACACATATGAAATATTTATTTATTGCTTTTTTCTTTTCTATTACGATGAATGGACAAAAGATTCAAAAAATAAAAATTAATGTTGAACTAAAAAATGAGTTAGCTCAAATTGATAGAGATGATCAAATGTTTCGCGAGCTAATGCAGCCTAATGTTTCTCCAGAACAGATCGAAAACGTGATGAAAGAAAAAAATCTTACCAAAGAAGATGTTACCGTTGGATTAAGTAAGATAATGAATAAACAAGATGAAGAAAATCTTGTGAAAATTGAAAAGATCATTAAAAAATATGGTTATCCGGGGAAAACTTTAGTTGGTGAACCTGAAAATAAAACAGCCTGGCTAGTTATTCAGCACTCACCTAAGATTGATCAATATTTACCAATAATTAAAAAAGCTGCAGATACGGAAGAACTTCCTTTCAGATTATATGCAATGATGCTGGACAGACAATTGATGCAGGAAAATAAAGAGCAAATCTATGGAACTCAAGGGGCTTCTTTTTTTATTACGAAAAACCGAAAGAAGGAAACTATTTCTTTGATATGGCCGATTAAAGATTTTGATAATGTCAATAAATTAAGAAAAGAAGCTGGTTTTAATGAAACAATTGAAGAATATTCTAAAGGACTTTTCGGAAATGATTTTATTTTCAAGAGGTATACATTAGAAGAAGCTTTGAAAATTCAGAATCAAAAATAAAAAGTAAAAAACTATATGGAAAAATTAAAAAACTATATCCACGGCGAATGGATCGAAGGTACCGGAAACGGAATTCCTTTATACAATGCTGTGACGGGAGAGCAGGTTGCTGTTTCGGATACGGAAGGGCTGAATTTTGAACAGGCTCTTGATTACGGAAGAACAGTTGGTTACAAAAATCTTTCTTCAATGACGTTCTACGATCGTGGAGAAATGTTGAAAAAAGTAGCGCTTTACCTTTTAGAAAGAAAGAAGAAATATTACGAATTATCATATAAAACTGGGGCAACTCATGCAGATTCTTGGGTAGATATCGAAGGAGGTTTCGGTACATTCTTCACCTATTCAGGATTGGCAAAGAGAATGCTTCCAAATACTCCGTTTTGGGTAGATGGGGAAACTCAGAAAATTTCTGCCAACGGAACTTTCTTGGGAACTCATATTTTGACTCCAAGTGAAGGCGTTTCTGTGCAAATTAATGCTTATAACTTTCCTGTCTGGGGAATGTTGGAAAAATTGTCAACTTCGTTGTTGGCAGGTGTTCCTTCCATTGTGAAGCCATCTCCTTTTGGTTCTTATTTGACCAACGCAGTTTTCCAGGATATGATTGAAAGTGGCGTTCTTCCTGAAGGCGCTCTTCAATTGGTTTGTGGTGAACCGGGAAATATTCTGGATTATGTTCAGGATGGAGATTCTGTTTTGTTCACAGGTTCTGCGACTACAGGTAGAAAATTAAAATCTTTGCCATCTGTTTCAGGAAATTCTGTTCGTTTCAATATGGAAGCAGATTCTTTGAACTGTTCAATTCTTGGATTGGATGCAAAACCGGGAACTCCTGAATTTGATTTGTTCATTAAAGAGGTTCGTAACGAAATGACGACGAAAGCCGGACAAAAATGTACAGCGATCAGAAGAATTTTGGTTCCTGAAAATTTAATTGGAGACGTACAGAATGCTTTATCTAAAGCTTTAGATCAGACAAAAATCGGAAACCCATTGAGCAGAGATACAAGAATGGGTTCTTTGGTCGGAAAACAACAGTACGATGAGGTATTGAGAAAAATAAATATCTTAAAAACTGAAAACGAACTTGTTTATGACGGAAAACACGAACTTGTAGATGCAGACTATGAAAATGGAGCATTTATGAGTCCGAAATTATTCTTAAATAATTCTCCTTTCACTAAAAATATCTCTCACGATGTCGAAGCCTTCGGTCCTGTTTCTACATTGATGCCTTACAAAGATTCGGAAGAAGCTGCAGCATTGGCAAAAAGAGGAAAAGGAAGTTTGGTAGGTTCAATTGTTTCTCACGATGAAAAATTCGTTGCGGAAACTTCCTGGAAAATGGCTTCTCAGCACGGTAGAATTTTCGTGTTAAACAGAGATAATGCAAAAGAAAGTACAGGCCACGGTTCACCACTTCCTACATTAATGCACGGAGGTCCCGGAAGAGCAGGCGGTGGTGAGGAAATGGGTGGATTGAATGGTCTTCATTTCTTCCTTCAGAAAACAGCAATTCAGGGTTCTCCGGATATTTTGACAGCGATCACAAAAGTATATCAACAGGGGGCAGAGAAAAAATTTGCAGATAAACATCCTTTCCAGAAATATTTTGAAGATGTTGAGGTTGGTGATTCTTTGGAAACGGCAGGAAGAACAGTTACTGATGCAGATATCGTTAATTTCTCTAATGTTTCTTGGGATCATTTCTACGCGCATACCGATGCTACAAGCTTAACGGGAACTATTTTCGATAAAACTGTTGCTCACGGATATTTCATCCTTTCTGCAGCAGCGGGATTATTTGTTTCAGGTAAAAAAGGACCTGTTATCGCGAATTATGGATTAGAAAACTGTTCATTCTTTAAACCTGTTTATGCGGGAGATACAATCACGGTTTATTTGACTGCGAAAGAAAAAATCAACAGAGGGGTAAAAGGACGAAATATTCCTTCCGGTGTGGTGAAATGGTTGGTTGAAGTTGTGAATCAAAGAGAAGAAGTAGTTTGTGTAGCTACAATTTTAACATTGGTAGCAAAAAATTCTCCTTTTATTGATCTTAAAAATGTTCAGAAAATAGTAAATGGCCTAACTGAAAATACCCAGCCAAACTGGGGCAAAATGTCTCCTCAGCAAATGATCGAGCATTTGGAACATGGCGTGTTGGTAAGCTTAGGTGAACCGGAAGCTGATAAATGTTTCACTCCAGAAGAGCAGTTGGAAAAATGGCAGGATTCTCTTTACAATCACAGAAAAATGCCGAAAGATTTCCCTGCACCATTTTTAGCTGAGGATGAAAAGTTACTAGAATTAAGACATAAAAATCTGGACGCTGCAAAACAGTCTTTCTTAGATAACTTGAAGAAATTCTCAATTTATTACAAAGAAAATCCACAAGCTGAACACATGAATTTTGTGTTCGGAAAATTAAACAAAGAAATGTGGGAATTGATGCACAAAAAACATTTCACGCATCATTTTGAACAGTTTGGATTGATTTAATTCAAAA
>Ga0256874_1000103_pt1 | contig 14662 bp, 12 predicted proteins | sample MC6MC0417MT_FD_190189 | JGI IMG/M metagenome (GOLD analysis project Ga0256874, IMG submission 190189) | Metatranscriptome of enriched soil aggregate microbial communities from Iowa State University, Ames, United States - MC6-MC0417-MT... | ecosystem: Environmental > Terrestrial > Soil >...
ATGGCTTATAAAATCTTTAAAGTTTTGAATGGGTAACATCTTTCAAAAATATTTAATTAAAATGGTAAGCAAAAAACTAACTTTGTAAAGTGCAGAAAATACGCTTTTTCATTATCTTTTTCATGTTTCCTTTCTCTTTGCTAGCGCAACAGAGAACAAAGATTATTTTGAAGGATGCCAGAATAGGAAATACAGATGGAAAGAAAAACATTTCTTATCTGAAGTATCCGGTATTTATTCATGAAAATGCTACGTTAACTTGTGACAGTGCTGTTTTTTATCAAAACGACAATGTTTTTGAGGCATTTAAAAACGTCCATATTAATCAGGGAGATACCATAAATATCTACTCTGATCATTTAACATACAATGGAAATACTAAAATTGCCCACTTAACCAGTAATGTGCGTATGATCGACAAGGAGTCTGTTCTTACCACTAATGTGCTTGACTACAATATGGCCACCAAGGTTGGAACATATGTAGAAGGAGGCAAAATTGTTAATAAAGATGTGACGTTAACCAGTAAAAACGGCTACTACTTTTCTAATAGCCGAGATTCTTACTTTCGTTATAATGTTGTAGTGGTAACACCACAAAGCACAATTAAATCAGACACATTAAGGTACAATACCCTTACCAACTGGACCTATTTTTATGGCCCTACAAATATAAAAGGTAAAGAAGATAACCTGTATACCGAAAATGGCGCATACAACACCAAAACTGAATATGCTTATTTTGGCAAGAAGAACTTATACACCAATGGGACTAAATCTTTAAAAGGAGATAGTTTATACTATGATGGTATAGCAGGATATGGTAAGGCTGTTAGGAATATCATCTTTAAAGATACTGCCGACAAAACGGTTCTTTATGGTCAATTGGGTTATTACTACAAAATAGACGAGCGTACTGTTGTAACCAAAAATGCGTATGTAGGTATGGGGACAAAAGACTCCATAACAGTAAACAACAAGTTACAGCCAGATAGCTTATGGTTGGGTTCGGATACATTAGAAACTCAAATGGTACTTCAAAAAACTTTGAAGTTAATTGAATCACCGGTACTCAAACAAAACAATGAATTGGGTGATCCTGAGAAACCACAGAAGAAAGGTGAATCACAAGCACCCGGTATGACGGCCGAGGAAATTGGAATAGCAAAGAAATCGGAGAAAAAAGAAGCAAAAGAAAAAGCGAAAACTGCTAAAAGAGATAACAAAAATACAAAACCTGTTGATTCTACGGCAATTAAAGCAGCTAAAGATAGCCTGCTAGCAAAGGTTTCCTTACCCAAGGATAGCCTTTCTAAGGATAGTATTGCTCAAAAGAAACCCGATACTTCATTAATTAAGGATTCTTTAAATGCGGCAAAAGCCCCTGTTAAATCTATAAAGGCAGCGATTTCAGATAAAAAACCTGATAGTCTAAGTAAAAAAGCCGATAGCTTGGCAAAATCAGGAAATGTAGTAAAGAAGATTAACGCGGCCATTAAAACCACGGATAGTTTAGTAAAGAAAAATATTAAGGATTCAATACCACCTAACCCTTTGGATACGGTAAAAACACGTTCCATTAAAGCTTATCATAATGTAAGGGTTTACAAATCCAATATGCAGGCTAAAGCAGATTCTCTATTTTATACAAGTGCCGATTCCACTTTAAGGTGGTACGGAGACCCTATTTTATGGTCGCAGAACTCTCAACAAACCGGAGATACTATTTACCTTCGCTTAAAAAACAATAAGCTTAATACGTTACAGGTAATTGATAATGCATTTCAGGTGAATGTAAATGCGGATTCCGCAAGGTTTAATCAGATAAAAGGAAAACTCATTACTGCTTTCTTTAAAGATGGAGAATTAAGCACCATGTTTGTGGATGGAAATGCAGAAAGTGTTTATTATAACAGGGGAAAAGACAGTGTATACACCGACATGAACCAAACTGTAAGCAGTAGAATAAAGATCTTGTTTAAAGACAAAGAAATAAGTCATATTCTTACTGTTAAAGAACCCGAGGGAATCAGGGTGCCTATTACTGAACTAAAAGAAGATGTTTTGTTAACAGGATTTACATGGAAACCTGAACTTAGACCGCTTTCTAAAAAGGAAGTAATAAGTGGGAAACCTAAAACAAAACCTGCTGCATCTAAAAGCCCGGCAGCAGGGGCAAAAAAACCTGGAAGCCCGACAGGCAAAGCACCCAATAAAGCTGAAGCAACCAAAAAAGGATTAATTAAAACTGCTTCTAAAGAACTTGTTAAGGCTGCCTCCAAAATTGATTCAGCCGCAATAGATTCAGCAAAAGCTATTATTGCTCCAATTAAGAATATCTTACCCTTAAAGCCCGATACCAGTAAGAAACCTGATACTGCTAAAAAAATTACACCTGCTCCTTTAAAAAAGCAATAAGCTTTTTCATCGCAATTGCCCTGTGACTGATCTCATTCTTTTCCGTCATGCTCATTTGCGCAAAGGTCCTATCGTAGCCAATAGGCATAAATATTGGATCATATCCAAATCCTTCATCTCCTATTGGAGTTTGTGTAATGTTGCCATAAACAACCCCTTCAAAAAGATAGTTCTTATTATTTTGGTTTAAAGAAATAACGGTTTTAAAATGGGCCTTTCTATTCGTTTTACCTTCCATCTTTTTTAGTACAAGATTAAGGTTTTCAAGATCATCTCTAACTCCTGAGTACCTGGCCGAATAGATTCCAGGTTCATTGTCTAATGCCTCAATCTCCAATCCGCTATCATCAGCAAAACAATTCAATTTAAAATTATCAGTTACATAACTGCTTTTAAGCTCTGCATTCTCTGCAAATGAGTTCCCTGTTTCAGGGATATCAACATCACAGCCAATATCTTTAAGATTTAAAACTTTATATTGATTTACAAGGAGTTTACCAATTTCTTCTGTCTTATGCTTATTGTTGGTAGCAAACACCAATTCAGGTATCATCATAATCCCAGTTGTTTCAAACTACCCCATAATACTTTCTTTCCATTTGCATCTTCATCCAGTTTTTGGAGCGCCGAAGAAAAGATAAGCTTTACTTCTCCTTCAGTTACTACTGTGTTTTCAGGATGCTGCTTTAATCCAAGTTGCTGAGATGAAACACCAAATGCAAATACAATGACACTCGAAAAACGAGCCCTCAATTGCTCATAGCTTGCTTCTTTATACTTGGCGTAATTAAGCAACGCGAAATCACTAGCGGTTAGATTTATTGATTTTACGATCTTTCTTAACAATTCCCTGCCCCTTTCATCACTAACGTCATTATGCTCATCGTATACCAAAATCAGTATATTACGGTTATTATTACCTAAAAATTTAAACTCAGGTTGTACTTTAACTAAGGGAATTATTGGTTCATTAACAATTAAAGGCTGAGCAGGTGAAGCTGCTTCATCTTTTACATAAGCTTGCACTTCTTCATTTAACGTCCCCTCAGGCTCTTTAACCAGGTAAATATCATCCGTAAAAAATAAACGCAGACCTTCTCCGTCAGTTGTAAGTTGGCTCACCATTAATGATAATTTTATTGAAAATCTTTTTTCTGTTAAAATTAGTTAAATATCTCATTATAGTACCTTTATTTATTACTTTTATGCCTTAAAATTATATACCATAAGTCTTTTGTGAGAAAAGTTTACTGTTCCATTATCATCAGTCTTTTTATTACCGGTGCATTTGCTCAAAATGTGGCTGTAGTTAATGGAAAACCAATAAGCAATAAAGAGTTTATGTGGGTATATAAAAAAAATCATTCCGGCAACGGAAATGCGACGGCTGAAGATTTACATGCTTATCTAACCTTATATGTAAACTTCAAACTTAAGGTTACTGAAGCCAGAGAGTTGGGTCTGGATACGGACACAGGCTATCTTGCCGAGGTAAAAAACTATGAACACGCATTGCGTACACAGAAAAGAATATCGAAAACAAAACCAGAATATCTTTTCATAATGAATGAATATAAAGAAGCGGTTTTAATGTTTAATATCTCTGAAATAAAGGTATGGAACCAGGCGCAGAATGATGAAAATCAGCTTCGCATTTTTTATGATAAAAACAAAAGCGTTTATTTGCAAAGTTCTTTTGATGAGGTTAGAGGGCAGGTAGTCACAGATTATCAGCAGGAACTGGAGAATGAATGGGTAAAAGCACTAAGAAAAAAATATCCTGTAAAGATTAATCAGGACGAGATAAGAAAATTGGCTAAGCCATGAGCTTCACGCCAATAGCACAGATAATATTAGATTTGCAAAAAGAATATAATTGAACAACCATAGAATGAGGAAATTTTTAGTAACAGCAAGCGGATTGATTTGTTTGTTTTTCAACGTACAGGCTCAAAAGAAAAATATAGATAAAGTTGTTGCTGTATTAGGTAATAACATCATTTTACTATCAGATTTAAATCAGCAATATGCACAATACTTAAATTCAGGAAATCCTGATGATGATAAAGTAAAGTGCTATATATTGCAACAAATGCTTGCTCAGAAACTACTTAAACAACAAGCAGAAATTGACTCTGTTGTAGTTGAAGAAGCCCAGGTTGATGAGGAAGTTGAAAAACGTATGCGTTATCAGATCCAGCGCGCAGGTGGACAAGAAAGATTGGAACAGTTTTTAAATCGTTCTGTTCTTCAGTATAAAGATGAGATCAGACCTGACATTAAAGAGCAGTTGATCTCTAATAAAATGCAGCAAAAAATAACTCAGGATGTAAACATTACACCGATTGAGGTTAAACGTTATTTTGATTCTTATAAAAAAGATAGTCTTCCTGATATTCCTACTGAATTTGAAGTTGGAGAAATTGTACTTCATCCAAAACTTACAAAAGCAGAAAAGCAAAAATTCTATGATAAAATTGATGCATTAAGGTTAAGAGTGAAAAGTGGTGAGGATTTTGCATTCCTTGCTAAATCTTATTCTGAAGATACAGGTTCAGCTGCTGAGGGTGGTGACCTTGGATTCTTCGATCGTACCAGAATGGTGAAAGAATTTACAGCTTGGGCATTTAAATTAAAACCAGGTGAAATGTCGCCGGTATTTGAATCAGAACACGGCTTCCATATTCTTCAGGTTATTGAACGCCGCGGAGAACAGGTTCAGGCACGCCATATTCTTATACGTCCGGAAACTACACTGGCCAGCTTAGAAAGGACTAAATTACAAGCCGATACCATTTACAAAAATATCGTAGAGAAAAAACTTCCATTCTCTACCGCTGCTTCATTATATTCTGATAACAAGGAATCTCAATATAACGGTGGTATGATATTATATGCAGATAACGTTACTGCCAGAACTACATTTATCCCAGCGGATAAACTAGATCCAAAAGTATTTGTTGTTGTTGACACAATGAAAGTAGGCGAAGTTTCTCAGCCTGTTTCTTTTACAGATCCAGATGGCAAACAAGGATATAAGATTCTTTATTTAAAATCTAAAATCCCGCCGCATAAAGGAAACCTGGAACAGGATTATTCCAAATTTAAAGAGAAAGCACAACAGGATAAAATCGATAGAATGCTAAGTGAATGGTTCGAAAAAAGAAGAGAAAACACTTACATCAGAATTGACGAAGATTATGATGATTGTGATGAATTGAAAATTTGGACTAAAAATTCAACTGCTAAAAAATAACGCGTATGCAGTTTGAAAATGATATAAAGGCAGTAGATGCGTTGCATCAAGCTTATAATAACATTAGAACCGAAATAGGGAAAGTTGTTATAGGTCAGGAAGAAGTGGTAAAATCTGTTTTGATTTCCATCTTCAGTAATGGTCATTGCTTACTGGTTGGCGTTCCAGGGCTTGCCAAAACGTTGCTTGTTCAAACTGTTGCAGATGTAATGGATCTTAACTTTAACAGGATTCAATTTACCCCAGATCTAATGCCCAGCGATATTATCGGTGCGGAAATATTAGGTGAAGACAGAAATTTTAAATTCATAACCGGACCTATATTTTCAAATATAGTTCTTGCAGACGAAATCAATAGAACGCCACCAAAAACTCAGGCAGCTCTTCTTGAGGCAATGCAAGAGAAGGCTGTCACAGCAGCGGGACAAAGGCATGTATTACCAAATCCATTCTTTGTGCTGGCTACTCAGAACCCTATTGAGCAAGAAGGCACATACCCTTTGCCTGAGGCTCAACTAGATCGATTCATGTTCAATGTTCTACTCAGCTATCCAACATTCGCTGATGAGCTTACAATAGTAAAGAACACGACCAGCAACAACGACGTTAAGCTTAAAAAGATAATAGACGCCAAACAGATTCAGTATTTCCAAAAATTAGTAAGAAATATTCCTGTTGCAGACAATGTAATCGAATATGCCGTAAAGCTGGCAAGTAAGACCCGTCCTCATACAGCCTTGGCTACTGAAGATATTAATAAATATATAAGCTGGGGCGCAGGCCCAAGGGCATCCCAATTCCTTGTTATCGGAGCAAAATGTCACGCCGCGATATCGGGGAAGTATTCACCGGATATTGAGGATGTTCAGGCTGTTGCTGAAGCTATTTTACGCCACCGTATTGTGCGTAACTATAGAGCTGAGGCTGAAGGATTATCAATTGAACAGATCATTAAAAACCTGTTTTAGGTTAATTTTCTTCCAGTACCTTTTTATAAATATTAGGGTAATCAGTAACAACCCCATCTACGCCCAACCCGATTAGGTATTTCATATCTTTGATTGAATTTACTGTCCATGGTATAATCTTAACACCTGCCTCATGGCAGCGTTCTACCAGTCCCTTACCTACTAATACTGAATAAGGGCTATAAACAGTTGGCTTAAAGCCAAGGTCAGCTATATTCACCTCAAAATCAATCTTTTCATCAATTAGCAAAGCCGTTTTTATTTTGGGGTAATTTTCGTGCAGATATTGTAGCGTTCTCACATCAAACGATTGTATGGTTACTCGTTTAGTTAGTTTCTTTTTAATCACGATCTCCATAATCAAGTCAACAAATTCTGCCGGTTCCGGATGGAACTCATTATCTCCTTTAGGAATAGTTTTAGTTTCTATGCTAAAATTAGGTTTTGGCAATTTTTTCTTTTTTGCATAACTCTCTACAGAATCTATGGTCTCTTCCAAAAGTGGTTTATAAGCTTGCATTTTTTCCTGATATGGGAATCTGCTATGTACCTTACTTCCAACATCAAATTTTTTGATATCAGCATAATCCATTTTATACATGTTATAACTCTTTTGGTTTTTGAGGGTTATAGGTTTTCCATCAGGACTAGTACTAATTTCAAAATTAAAATAGGGCTCTTGAGACAGTACTACCTTTTTATCTTTAGAAATCACCACATTCATATTTAGGGTATTAACACCCAGATCCAATGCCCTTAGCATACCAGGGATTGTATTTTCAGGCATTATTCCGCGCGCACCGCGATTACCTTGCAGATCGAATTTCTGCGCCATTGTTTGAAGAACGGTAATTAATATTGCTACTGTTAGTATAATTTTTCTCATTTGCTTTACTATAAAAAAGAAAAGGTTTCTTAAATCAACTCTTTAAGAAACCCTTTCGTGATAAATATGATTTATAAAATAACGCTTTCTCCCGCTACATGTTGTTAACGTTCTGCAGGTGCAAATACCATTGCAACAAGGTTCCAGTTAAAATCAGCCTGACGTTCATAAATAAATACATAGTTGAAGCTCTCTCTTAAATCAGCTTTATAATCTACTGTTGCAACACCATATGTATAGGCCAAATCACCTCCATCGGCTTTATCCACCTTTGTAGTTTTTAAAGACACCTTACTCATCATGCTATTTAAAAATGCAATTGCTTTATCCTTGCCAATAATAGGTTCATAACCTGGAAACAAAACTCTTGCATCCGAATTTAAGAATCCCGCAAAAGCCGATACCCCATAAGATTTAAGGGTAGCACTTAGGGTCTTTTCTGTAGTAGCTATTATATTCGCTCCTGTTGCACGTTCTTTATCATTTAAAAACTTTGGTTTATGAAAATCCTTTGGTTCTATAAACTCTTCTGTTACCTTATTTAATGGCTTATTATGTGTTGTACCAAGGTCTAAGACAAGTTCCCATTTCCCATTAACGGCCTTCCATATTGAAAGGTATTGTCCATAAAGGGTTTCTTTACCGGCTAAGGTAAAAGGTCCTGTGGTAAACCCCCAGTCTCCACTTCTTGATACTTTTGCGTACACTGGTGTCCAGCTTAAGTCTTTAGTATCGTCTTCAGTTGCATAAAATGTTCTGGCGTTTACAGGGTTGGGTCTGAAAACCAAGCCATCAGCGGCTGAATATGTAGTAAATGCAGTTTTTGCACCATTTTTTGCCAGGTTCGCGGCAAAATCTTTCTCTGCTTTAACAAGTGATTTAGTGCTTCCATCTGATTTTTGAGCGTAAGCACCAATCGTCATGGATGCAACAGCAATTGTATAAAGAAATTTATTCATCATCGTTTTTAAATAGTTTCTGTGCTAAGATAAGGGTTGAGTAATTTTTTCCTTTAAAAAGTAATTAACAATTACACAAAATTAGATTTTATTCCAGGTTGTTCCATCTTTACTGTCTTTCAGTTGGATACCCATGCTTTGTAAACCCAATCGTATCTTGTCTGATGTAGCATAATCTTTATTCTCCTTAGCCCCTTTTCTTATGTCTATAACGAGATCAAGAACTGAGTTTAATTCAGTGTTTGAAGTCTCTTCGTCCTTCAATCCAAAAACATCAAAAACGAAATCATTCATGAGTTTTTTTAGTTTTTCCAGCTCAACCTCAGATATGTTGCCTTTTCCATCATGAACGGTATTAATAATACGTACTGCTTCAAATAACTCCGCAATAACAACCGGACTATTAAAATCATCGTTCATTGCTTTTACACAATTGTTAAATATTGGTTCTATCTCAAAATCACTATTGGCTGAAGGAGTTAGCTTTTCCAATAAATTCACGGCATTCATCAATCTTCTGAAACCTTTTTCAGAAGCATCCAAAGCTTCATTGGAAAAATCCAAAGTGCTTCTGTAATGTGCCTGAAGGATGAAAAATTTAACCGTCATTGGGCTAAATCCTCTTTCAAGTAAAGGATGGTTTCCTGTGAATAGTTCCCCAGGTAAAAATCCATTGCCGGCACTTTTAGACATACGTGTGCCATTTACAGTAAGCATATTGGTATGCATCCAGTATTTTGCGGGTTGTTTATGACTGCAAGCCTCCGATTGTGCAATTTCATTGGTATGATGAGTAGCAGCAAGGTCCATACCGCCACCATGAATATCAAATTCATCTCCTAAGTATTTTGCACTCATAGCCGAACATTCTATATGCCAGCCCGGAAAACCAACACCCCATGGTGATGCCCAGCGCATGATTGTTTCAGGCTTAGCTTTTATCCATAATGCAAAATCTAACCTTCCATGCTTTTCGTCCTGCCCACCCAATTCTCTTGTATTGGCAAGCATATCTTCCAGATTTCTGTTGGTTAATATGGTATAATTATATTCCTCACTATATTTTTCTACATCGAAATAAACTGTACCGTTTATCTCATAAGCATAGCCGTTCTTTATGATCTCCTTAATCATTTCAATCTGCTCAATAATATGACCAGTTGCAGTAGGTTCAATACTTGGAGGTAGTGTATTAAACATCCTTAATACATCATGGAAACCCAGCGTATATTTCTGAACAATCTCCATTGGTTCCAATTGCTCAAGTTTAGCTCTTTTAGCAAATTTATCATCTCCTTCATCCCTATCCCCTTCCAAATGGCCGGCATCAGTAATATTCCGTACGTAGCGTACTTTATAACCACTGTATTTCAAATATCTGAATATTAGGTCGAAAGATATAAAAGTGCGACAATTCCCTAAATGAACGTCACTATAAACAGTAGGGCCACAAACATACATTCCTACATTAGGGGCATTAAGGGGTTCAAAAAGTTCTTTCTTACGTGATAAGGTATTATAGAGCTGTAAGCCTGTATTCATTTTGCAAATGTAAAAATTTTAGGGGTTTAATCTCAAATCGCTGCGAACGGGAAAATGATCAGATAGTTTAGCATCAATAATGCGGTAATTGATCACTTTAATATCTTTAGTTGTAGCAATATAGTCAATTTGAAAATTAGGGAATTTACCGTTATATGTTCTTCCAAGGCCAGTGCCTTGTTCTTTAAAAGTATTATTTAATGATTTTGTAAGTTGCGTTACTGCGTAAGATGCTGGAGTATCATTAAAATCACCTGCAATTAAGAAAGGGGTTTTACATGTTTCCATGTGATCTTTCATAATATCAACCTGGCCACTTCTCTTAACAAAAGCATTTTTAAGAAGCGTTAAAATTCGTTTCGAAGGCACAAGATCCGCATCCATCTTTTGCGTAACCTTATCTATATAACTATAATCTTGCTTATCGAATGAAATGGACTGCAGGTGCACGTTGTAAACCCTCAGTTTTTGCTTTTTAATCATTATATCAACAAAAATACTGGCATTGCCTCCAAAATTTTCGCCGAAGACAATGGTACCTTTGTCCTTTATGGGATATTTTGAAAATATAGCTAAACCAGTCGCCTCGTAATCGTTCGCAGAAGAAGGCACAAAATAATAGTATGGTGTTTTTAATATTCTTTTTAAGCTATCAGTGATATCATAAGGGCCTTTACGACGGGTAAAATACTCCTGAAAGCAAATGATGTCTGGATTTTCATTTCTTATAAGTTCCAGCATCTGTTGTTTCACTGATTCAATATTATCTAGCCCATAAGGTTTAAAGCTATGAACATTATAGGTCATCATTCTTACATGCTCAGGTTTCTCTTTGGCTTGTTCACCTGACTTGCCAAAGACCCCTATTGTTGCTGTTAAAGCTCCCCAGCCTACAAAAATCAATACAATCGTTCCAATCGCAAAGGTCCATCGCTTTCTAATACACCACCATACGATCATGAAGATATTGAAGAGCAGAATAAAAGGATATGCCAAACCAAAGAAGGGAATGTATTTATATTCACGCGGATCAAATCTACCAGCTAAAAAACCAAGCACTAAAGTAATTGCCAAAACAACAGCTGCCAGGCGAACTACTTTATCAATAAATGTTGGTTTATTTTTCTTCATTAATCTATACTTTACCCCTTCTATAAGCCCTATTTAATGTTTACTGGCTTTAAATAAAGTCTCCTTTTCTTCTTTTGTTAATTTATCATATCCCGACTTAGAAATTTTATCTAAAATCGAATCTATTTCTCGTTGATCAACCGATGACTCTTTTTTCTTAGCAGATGGTTTAGCTCCATTATTTTTAACCACTCTTAACTTAGGCTTTTTCTTAAAAAGATTACTCCAATCTGTTCCCTTCTGAAGTACTTTAATATATGTAAAACCTATAATCGCTCCTCCAATATGAGCAAAGCTACCACCTGCATTCGCAGAAGTGGTTCCTATTAAATCTAACACGATGTATGCTATTGCAAGATATTTCAATTTAACATCGCCAAATAACAATAACCTAATACTATAATCAGGTACTAGTGTAGCTGTTGCTACAATAATAGCCATAACTGCCGCTGATGAACCAATTATAACTTGTCCGGAAATCCCACTAATAAATACCGGAAAGATATTAAAAGCCAATGCGAACAATATGGCTCCTGCAAAGCCGCCCGCTAAATACACAAAGTGGAATTGACGCGGTTTCAGAAAATCTAAGAAGATTCTTCCAACCCAATACAACCACAACATATTAAATAGCAAATGGAGAAAACCTCCGTGAAAAAACTGATAAGTGAGGATAGTATAAAACCTTACAGGAAGTTTTGTCATTAACGCCGGAAAACCGAAATACTCTCTTATTATTCCATCGAAGTTAATGGGATTCCCCGAAAGAAAAAACGGAACATTTATGATCGCGACAATTACAAAAACAAACGTATTTATACCTATATATAAATACGAAGGATTGCCAGAGTGAAATACTTTGTTCTTTAAGTCCTGAAATACACTGTTATTCATAATATCTATAGAATCTATTATTGTCCTTATCTTTCCAAAGCTTAACTAAAATAAAGCCAATTAATGCCCCACCCAAGTGAGCATAATGCGCAACTGAATCTCCTTGAACTCTTGCTACCCCCATACTTAGTTCAAAAAGAATGTATACCGGAATAATGTACTTTGCTTTTATCGGAACTGGGATAAACAGAATATACAATTCTGTATTTGGGTAGAGCACACCAAAGGCTACCAGCAGACCAAATACCGCTCCAGAAGCACCAAGCATTGGTCCATTGTATATTCCTATAAGAGTTTGAACTTGTGCTTCGGTAAGGTTTTGTAAGTGATAAAGCGCCTGACCTGGCATAGCTGTCCCTGCGATCTGATATACCTCAAATGCCTGTACAGCCCATTGAAGTGCCAATGCCCCTAGACCGGTTATCAAATAAAAATTAAGAAAACGCTTAGCTCCCCATCTTGACTCTAATACTCCTCCAAACATGTATAAAGCAAACATGTTAAAGAAAATATGCATAAAAGTCCCAGGACTATGCATAAACATATAAGTAATCGGTTGCCAGATCTTAAAAAATGGAGAATCGAAATAAAATACGGAAAGCTTTTCTACTAGTAAATAACCACCCTGACTATCTTTAAACATAAAAGTTGCAGCAAAGAAAATCACATTGATAATCAACAGGTTCTTTACAACAGGTGGTATATGGATGTTATTCATTCTTTATTATTTATCAAATTTTTTATCAAGTTCTGTTAGTCCAATTGTTTGAATAACCGGCTTTCCACTTATGCTAAAGTTAGGAGTTTTACACGCAAAAAGCTGCTCAATAAGCATATTCATTTCTGCTTGCCCTAATACTGTTCCACTTTTGATAGCACTGTTTCTTGCCATACTTCGTGCCAATGCATCTCTTTTATCCAGCTTCAATTCCTGTTGCGAATTTTTAAACCCCTCTATCAGATGTTCGAATAATTGAGTTTCATTTATATTACTGCTTCCAAGATCAACAGGAATACCTTCAATAACTAACGTATTTTTACCAAATTCTCTTACCTCAAAACCCAAACTTTTTATGTCATCAAGTAAACTTTTTGCCAACTCATAATCATTAGGGCTTAAAGTAACCGTTTGCGGGAATAAGCTTTGCTGTGATGCCCCTTTTCTATCTTCAAGATGCAAAATAAAACGTTCATACAAAACCCTTTCGTGTGCCGACTGCTGATCTATTAGCATAAGACCAGATTTAATCTGCGATATAATATAGCGGTTATGAAGCTGCATCAGTTGCTTCTGCACAGGAACAAATTGATCATCGCCCTCATTACCAGGCAAATCAAGAGACGACTGCTGAGCAGGATGGTGATTTGCGATTTCATAAAGAGAACCCCAATTTTTTGTACTTGTCGGCATTTTACCACCTCCCGATCCATAGCTTTTAGGAAAACTTGCATAAGAAGAATCCTGACTATAGGATGAATCTCTTGCTGCCGGTTTATCTGCCGCAAAAGGGTTAAAATCAGGATTAAAGCTAATGCTCGGTGGTACTATTTCTTCGGGCGCTTTATGGGTTATCATACTGCTAAATCCGGTTTCCTGATCAAAATCTATGGTTGGACTTATGTTAAACCGCCCTAATGATCTTTTTACAGCAGAGTGCAAAATCGCATATATCGACTTCTCATCCAGGTATTTAATTTCTGTTTTTGTAGGGTGCACATTCACATCAATCTTTGAGGGATCGATGTCAATAAATAACACATACAAAGGGAAGTTATCATCCGGTAATAATTCTTCATAAGCCCTGTTCACCGCATGATTAAGGTAAGCATCCTTAATAAACCTATTATTTACAAAAAAGAATTGCTCACCGCGTGTCTTTTTAGCAAACTCGGGTTTACCTATAAATCCTTTTAAGTTAATTATAGAGGTTTCCTCTTCAACAGGGATTAACCGTTCATTATAATTATTACCAAATAAATGAACTATTCTTTGTTTTAAAGCAGAAGCTGGCAGTCTATAAATTTCAACGCCGTCATGATGAAGGCTAAAAGCAATACCTGGATTTGCCATTGCTACCCGTTGAAACTCATCAATAATATGACGCATTTCTGCCGGATTACTTTTTAAGAAATTCCTTCTGGCGGGTGTATTATAGAATAGGTTTTTTATACTGATACTTGTTCCCTCAGCCGAAGCCACTGGTTCCTGCTTAATAAAGGTGGCACCTTCAATCTCAATTAAAGTCCCTATTTCATCTTCATGCTTGCGGGTTTTCATTTCAACTTGTGCAATGGCCGCAATAGATGCCATTGCTTCCCCTCTGAAGCCCATGGTCCTGATCGCAAAAAGATCTTCGGCTTTACGTACTTTTGAGGTAGCATGACGCTCAAAGCACATACGGGCATCTGTAACGCTCATCCCGCACCCGTTATCTATAACTTGTATCAATGCCTTTCCGGCATCTTTAACAATCAATTGGATTTTATTAGCTCCCGCGTCTATAGCGTTCTCTAATAGCTCTTTTACTGCCGATGCCGGGCGCTGCACCACCTCTCCTGCTGCAATTTGATTGGCAACACTATCGGGTAAAAGTTTTATTATATCTGAC
>Ga0256874_1000113_pt1 | contig 14311 bp, 9 predicted proteins | sample MC6MC0417MT_FD_190189 | JGI IMG/M metagenome (GOLD analysis project Ga0256874, IMG submission 190189) | Metatranscriptome of enriched soil aggregate microbial communities from Iowa State University, Ames, United States - MC6-MC0417-MT... | ecosystem: Environmental > Terrestrial > Soil >...
ACATCAGTAGACACGGCTACGCATGTAGTACCGACAGCGGAGTACTGGCGGACGGGGGTTCAAATCCCCCCGGCTCCACCAACTCGATGAAGAAGACGCCTTAGGGCGTCTTTTTTTGTGGGTGAAATCCTATAGATACGGAATTCAGACTGATTAGGTTTTCCAGTTTTCTAAGTTCCAAGCGATCTAATATTTTGATGCTATCCGGCAAACCGGCGCATGGCGTTGCTCGACGCGGTACTGAGAGAGTGGCTCGTACCTAGCGCGGCCACTGTTCCCTTCCCAGTGCCAAGCAAGTAGCAATGCATTTCGATCTGTCGACGTCTTGCGATCACCGAGTGCGGCCAGTGTGACTAGGTTCAGCGCTAAGAGTCATAGTTCCATTTGTACTGTAATCCTACATGACTTAGGTGGCCGATTATGAGATGGCCAACACCGATTGAGCGGCCAGTGATTGAGGCAAGCCGGTAACCCGGCCATGCTCTTCACCGCAAACCCGTCAACACGTCACGAGAAGAGTTAAGGCAAGCCCTCTAAAACGTGGTTTTCATCAGCGGTAGGAGAGCCCGTCTCATTCCAGAAGTAAGACGCGCATGGCGCGGTGCACCGGGGTGGTCGAGGTTCTGCCTCAGCGGGTAGATAAGTCTGCGAAACCAATCACGACGCGTCATGGCACGTGGCGAGGGTTCTCCAATCTGCATCATTAACAGGCAATCGCGACTCCGGGCAATTTAGAAATAAAGCGTCGCGTCCATAAATCCGGAGATTATGAAAATACTTTTTCCACCTTATCCACTCAAGTAACATCACATCACGTTACAAACCTGAGCCAAGTGGATATGCCGATGAAAACTAGCAATCGCGTTGTGATCGAGGTTGATCCCGTTCAAAAGCAGAAGATCTACGCCGAACTCAAGGCGCGCGGGTTGACCATGCGCGAGTGGTTTCTACAGCAGGTGAGCCGAGAGCTATCCATCCCGCAGCCCACCACCCCCTCCAGCCAGTCGAGCAACGATTAAACAATTCTCAGGGAGTCGAGCAGATGCTCAAGACAGTCAAGCAGGCATGCACATTCAATCCCATCATTCGCGACTATCGGATGAGCGAGGGGATCGAGAATCTTTCCGCCCTTATCTCAGATGAGGGAGATGGCCGAGAGTTCTTTGCACGGAATTACATCACCTCCGGCATGGAACAGCTGTTTCGCGAGGGGATACTGCGGCTTGACGGCAAATCTGATCAGGCGGTTTTCGAACTAACCCAGGCAATGGGTGGCGGTAAAACCCACATGATGATTGCTCTAGGCCTGCTGGCTAAGCACCCTCATCTGCGCTGCGAAGTGCTGTCACCTGATCTTGTTAAGCGGATTGACGTTGGTGAAGTGCGAGTAGCGGCATTCAACGGTCGAAACACTCCTGAGAACTACATCTGGGGCGAGATCGCTACCCAGCTAGGCGAAGAAGAGGCCATCAAGCCCTACTGGGTGAATGGCCCTCGTGCGGTCGACCAGGCTGGCTGGAAGAAAATCATCGGGGACAAGCCGACGCTTATCATGCTTGATGAGCTGCCGCCTTACCTTGAGATCGCCAGCACCACTGTTATCGGTGGCGGTACGCTGGCCACTGTAAGCACCTATACGCTCAGCTGCCTGATGAGCGCTGCCTTGGAGCTACCACGTTGCTGCATTGTGATTGCCAACCTATCTGGCAGTTATGTTGCTCAGACAAAGGCAATTGCCGAAGCAATTTCTAACCTCCAGCAAGAAGCCAGTCGCCAGGCCAGCACCATAACTCCCGTCCAACTTGCTGGTAACGAGATCTACGAGATCCTGAAGAAGCGACTGATTTTGGAGCTGCCCGACGAGTCCGTCATTAATGATGTAGCCGAGGAATATGCTCAGCGTATCAAGGCAGCTGCTGATGGTGGATACATCGTGGCGACAAGCCTGGAACAGGTCGCTCAGCAGGTAAGGGAAACCTACCCGTTTCACCCCTCCTTCAAGCATCTGGTTGCATTGTTCAAGGAGAACGAGGGCTTTCGGCAGACACGAGGCCTGATGCAGTTCGCTGCGCGCCTGCTCAAAAGCGTCGATGACCGCGAGAATGATGATGTCTTCCTGGCTGGGGCTCAGCACCTACGTCTGAATGACGATGCAGTGCGTGAGGAAGTCGGACGTATTGCCAACTCGCTCCGCCCGGCCATGGCCCACGATATTGCCGACGATGGTCAGTCCATCGCTGAAGAAATCGATGCCAACCTAGGTAGCGATGCCGCCCAGCAGGTCGGTGCTTTGTTGCTAGCGTCCTCATTCTCTCGGGCGGTCGGCGGTCGAATCGGCCTGACCGAGGCAGAGATCATCGAGTTTTTGGCAGCCCCTAACCGCAAGTCAGATGAGTTCAAGACCGCTCTGGAGAAACTGCGTGAGCAGGCGTGGTATCTGCATCGCGAAGAAGAACGTTTCTTCATTAAAGAAACAGAAAATCTCTCTCGCCAGATTGAACGAAATGCTCGCGACATCCCTCAGCCAAAGATCGACCAGGCACTAATCAACAAGCTCACAGCTGTATTGCAGCCGATTAGCAAGGCTGCATACCAGGATGTCCAAGTGCTGCCGCGACTGAATGATCTTAAGCTGAGCGGGCCTCGTGTCCTAATTGTGGTGCGCCCGGACGGCAAGCTACCGCCGAGCGAGCTGGTCAATTTCTTCGAGTACCAGCAAGAGAAGAACAATTTCATGGTGCTGTCCGGTCAGGACAGCTACCTCGCCGATACCGTAGAAGATCGTCTGCGCGATCTGTATGCAATTGAGTCCATCTGCAAGCGCTTAAAGGACGGCGACAGCCTCTTCGAGGAGGCACGTGATCGCCAGGAAGATGCCCAGCAGCGCTTCAATAAAGCACTTTCCGGCACCTACAATCGGATCTATTTCCCGGCCAATGACGAGATGACCGGCAATGCCCAACTCATGCAAGCCACAATCGATAATGGCCTGAACATGGGACAAGGCACCAACTCTGCCGAACACCAGATTGAGCAGCTCCTAGCGAGCCCTCGTGCCAATTACAAACTGATCCTCAATCTATCGGATGAACCTGGCACCTACTGGGCGATGGCGGAGGAGGATCTTTGGCCGGCGAATGACCGCAGAACGCCATGGAAAGATGTGCTGATGCGCGCAAAGAGCAATCCGATCTGGGCCTGGATGCCCGGAGCCGGAGGTATGGATACCCTCAAGACTGAAGCCTTAAAGCAAGGCCGCTGGCGACAAGGGACTGATGGCTATATCGAGAAAGGGCCGTTCGCGGCGGAAAAAACTGCGGTGAACGTGACCGTGCATGCTTCGAACGAAGCAACCGGCGAAACCACCCTGGCCCTAATTCCTCGCAATGCGGGCCAGAGCCCAGTGGTTTATTACGCGCAGACCGCCAAGGTCAGTTGCAGCGACCTTAAGATCGAGGACCTAGATAACTTCACGACGGACGCGGCAACTCTGTATTTCCTGGCCGTGGACAGCGAAGGCAAGCATGAAACCGGCGAGCCGCAGCGCTGGGTGGCTGAGCTACGCGTGCGGCACCAGGTCCAGGCCATCGCTGATAAGCGCATGGTTACCCTCTCCTGCATGCCTGCGGCCGATATGCATTACACCCTAGATGGATCTAACCCTAAAGATGGGGAGCTGTACGGAAGCCCGTTCGAGGTAGGTTCACAGGCCGCCCGCCTGATGGTGTATGCCTGCTCGGGCGAGGCTACTCGCACCGCCGACTTCCAGATCCCAGCGGCCAACGACAAACAGATTCAGATCGACGATGCCAAGCCGGCAAAGTTGGCTGAGAATAAGAAGGTGTCACTCGATAGTACCGAAAAGGTGTTCGGTGTACTCAATAGCTTTAAAAACTCGCCGGCCACCTTCAAGGGTGTACGTATCCAGATTGGTGAAGGTGAGAACACCGTTAGCATCAACTTTGTCGAGCGCGAGGTTACGGCTTCCGTGATCGAGGCAGCCATCAGTGGTCTGCGTAAGGCGCTGGGGAACGAGCAAGAAACCGTCACCGTTCAAATTCGAAGCGGAGCAGCCTTCGAGAATGGCTTCGCTGCCAAGGAGTTCGCCAAACTCAGTGGTCTTGAGCTGCGTCCTGGCGATGTGATCCAGGAAGAATGAACATGGCCAACGCATTACGTAAAGAGGAATCAGGCATGGCTCGTTCCCCAAGTAAAACAGTAATTGGAGCCAAAAAAGCCAAGGTTCCTGAGCGCCCGACCATCGGTTTTGGTGTTCCTGCCACCACAGACCCTCATCACTTTCTAGTGGAAGTGCCCAAGAGCTCGACTGGCGCAGTTCGCATCATCGAAAGTCTTGGACTACAGGCCCAAGATCAGCAAACCAGCATCATCGAGCGCGTTGTGATTGAGCGCTCACGCTGGACAGCAATCCGCAGTGAGGTTCAGCGCGCCTTCAATGTACGCCTGAAGGAGCACAAACTGCGTGTCAGCATCTGGAAAGTAGGTGACAACCCTGTGGATCGCCTGCTCGGCAAAGAGCTCTGCGTACTGGCCTGGGCTGTTGAAGACATGAGCCCCGAAAAGATTCCTGTAGCAGTACGCAACTGGCTGGCTTTGCGCCCTGAAGAGCGCTGGTGGCTCTTCGGCATGACCGCCATGAGTACAGGCGGTGTGCATGACGGCAACAAGGGCTGGCGCCTGGCTCTCCGACACGCGCTGGGCGACGTAGCACAGACCGAGTTGTTCAAGCCGCAGTCTGTGAAACCCCGTAAACAAGACACTGAGCGTCCAACCTTGGGACTGTTCGATTAAGGAAGAACGAAATGACCGCAATGACACCCATACAGCTGGTGCCTTTCTCTCTTAAGGACACGCCCGCGCTGATCGAAACCGTATTCCCAGCACAAAAGGTGTCATTTGAGGCGCAACGGGAGCGTAAGGCCAATCTTGGGCAGACACTCACAGGCCTGGGATCCTACTGGAAAGGCCGGAAGCCCTTGATACTTGTGCGCTCTATATTGCTGGGAAGCCTGCTGCCCCAAACTGACGATGCAGAGCAAGACCTTGAGCTATTCGAAGCGCTAATGGCATTTGACCTTAAGGGATTAGGGCGTCGTGCAGTGGCCCAAAACGCCCTTAAGCCGGCAGAGATTGCCAAGATGATTTCGTTAAAAAATCCTTGGGATTACTTCAGCTACAAAACCCTAGAAGGCAGTGATCTTCAAGAAGAGGATGTGGACACCTGGTGGTTCCCAATGGAGGCGGAGGAAAAAGGCCTCAAACTGAGCTGGAAAAGGGGAATTAGTGATGTTGCAAAAGCAGACATCTACACGTTGGCATTGGCCACCTTATCAACATATGAAGAGCGCTCGCTGTTGTGTAAGCGCCCGGAAGAAGTTGATCAAGCGTTCCTATTAGCACCCGTGTGGCTGAAAGTCAGTGAGCGGCTGGGGCGGTTTGGGATAGCCGCCGACTCAATGGAGCAGCTCGTTGAACAGTTGGGAGTTCTGCGCTACGGCCATCGGCCCAAAGTTGGTGACACCTTCGCAGGGGGGGGGTCGATCCCATTCGAGTCAGCGCGCATGGGGTGTGATGTTTATGCTTCTGACCTCAATCCAATTGCCTGCATGCTTAACTGGGGAAATCTGAACATCATTGGTGCTACCCCAGAGCGTCGCGCAGAGATTGAAGAGGCGCAGCGACTAGTAGCGCAGGCGGTAGACAAAGAAATTACAGCTCTTGGTATTGAGCATGACGCTCAAGGCAATCGGGCAAAAGCTTACTTGTATTGCCTAGAGGCTAGGTGCCCGGATACGGGCTGGATGGTGCCGCTCTCTCCAAGTTGGGTAATCTCCAAGCCAAATTGCGTGATCGCCACGCTTGTGCCCGACCATCAAGCAAAGCGCTTCAAGATAGAAATCAAAACTGGTGCGACAGCGGCTGAAATGAAGTCAGCTGACAGCGGCACTGTTCAAGATGGTCGCATGGTCTACTCCCTGGATGGTAAGACCTACTCCACCACCATAAAAACGCTGCGCGGTGATTTCAGAACACCGTCAGGAGAAAATAGCAATCGGCTGCGGCGTTGGGAAAAAAGTGATTTCAAACCACTTCCTGATGATATTTTTCAGGAGCGTCTCTACGCTGTTCAGTGGGTCAAGAAAATAACCCTTGGAAAGCCTCGTCAAATGACATTCTTCGCGGCAGTTACCTCTGAGGATGAAGCTCGCGAGAGAAAAGTCGACGATTACGTTACCGATCATCTGGCTACCTGGCAAATGCAAGGGCTGGTGCCCGACATGCCCATCGAGCCAGGGGATAAAACTGATGAGCCAATTCGCACTCGCGGGTGGACATATTGGCATCACATGTTTAACGCTAGGCAGCTATTGCAGTACTCATTTTACTTCTCTCACCGTACGCCAGAAGACTACATCTTCAATGCTAAATCATTGGACTGGAATGCGAGAATCGCTAACTGGATGAACCACTGGGAGAAAACGAATAATGTTTTCTACAACCAGGCACTAAACACTTTCTACAACTACGGTACACGCTGTTTCATGAGCCACGAAGCAGGGCGTTCATACCGCTTTTCAAGCGCCCCAACCCCTAATGTCGAGGTAAAAATTAGAAGCCATGAAGCTTCCTCTCTGACTGAGACTTGCGACTTATTTGTTACCGATCCACCTTATGCTGATGCAGTCCACTATCACGAAATTACAGAGTTTTTTATCGCTTGGTTGCGTAAGAACCCACCTGCACCATTCAATGAGTGGACGTGGGATTCTCGGCGCGCGCTGGCTATTAAGGGGGATGGTGACGATTTCCGACGAGGGATGATTGACGCTTATTCGGCCATGGCTAAACACATGCCGGACAACGGTATGCAGTGCGTGATGTTTACTCATCAAAGCACTGAGGTGTGGTCGGACATGGTAGGTATCTTCTGGGCGGCAGGGCTCCAGGTAGTGGCCGCTTGGTATATTGCCACTGAAACTAGCACTGAGCTTAAGAAAGGGGGATACGTACAGGGGACGGTGACGCTTATGTTGCGCAAGCGCAGTGCAGGCGAAAAAGTCGGCTTCAAGCAGCGTATTTTACCTGCGGTTCGCAATGAAGTAGCGACCCAGATCAAGCAGATGATGCACCTCAACGATGAGGTGGAAGCCCGAATGGGTGAGCCTGTTTTCAATGATGCAGACTTGCAGATGGCTGGTTACGCAGCCGCCCTAAAAGTACTGACCGCCTACACCAAGATAGGTGAGACCGATGTCACCACGTTCGCCTTGCGGCCCCGCGTCAAAGGCGAAATCACCGTGGTAGATGAAATCGTCCAGCAAGCTTCCGAAGCCGCCAATAGCCTTTTGGTGCCTGAAGGGGTAGCGCTGGACACCTGGCAAGCCATTGATGGCATTCAGCGCTTCTACTTGCGCATGCTGGATATGGAATCGGTTGGTGCGTCAAAGCTGGATAACTACCAGAACTTTGCCAAGGCCTTCAGGGTGGATGACTACACAAAAGTCATGTCTAGCATGACGGCTAATGGCTCGCGACTGAAGCAAGTTGATGAGTTCGGTTCCCGTGAGCTGACTGATAGCACGGAAATTGGCCCAACCTGGTTGGGTCACCTGATCATTGCTATTCAACAGCTGCTAACAGATGTCGAACCACAATCGGTGGTCAAAACACTGATGGAGGATCTGCCTGACTACCTCGAAGTCCGTCCAAAGTTGATCGATCTGGCCCGGTTCTTGGAAAACAAGTCCCGCAATGAAGTTGTCCGCTCGGCGGCAGAGGTTCTTGTTTCACGAATGCAAACGCAGCGGCTGGACTCCTAAGAGGTTAAGGCATGACGATCAACCGCTTGTCCTCACGCACACACGCACTGGATCAGAGCTTTCTCATCGAGCACCTCAAAGGTGCTCGGCGTTATCGGCGGATCGCCGGATACTTCACCAGTTCGCTGTTTGAGGTCGCTGGAGAGCTGATCGATCAGATTCCTGAGGTGCAGATTGTTTGTAATGCGGACATTCAGGCTGAGGACTTACGGGTTGCCCAGGTATGTGAGGCCAAGCTTCTGGGCAAGCTAAACGATCGCTCGGTCGAGATTGAGTCGCTGCTGAATCGCGAACGGTACCAACAACTCGCTTCATTTCTGGAGAAACGTGGCCAGGTAATTCGGGTTGCGCCTGACAGCGCCTGCGGTTTCGTACATGGCAAGGCTGGGGTGATCGATCTGGCCGATGGCCGCAAGATAGGCTTCATTGGCTCAATGAACGAGACCAGTAGTGGTTGGCAAAGTCACTACGAAATCCTCTGGTCCGACGATTCCCCCGAAGGGGTCGCCTGGATCGAGGCCGAATTCGATTATCTGTGGAATTCAGCCAAGCCCCTGCCGGAAGCGGTGTGCCGGGAGATTACTCGGCGTAGTCATCGTCATGAGGTATCCATCGAGGAGGTGGAGGATCCTGAGCAAATTGCCCCGGCTGCCTTGATCGAGTCGCCGCTGTATCGCGAAGGGTTTTCTCTGCAGCCCTGGCAACAGGGATTCGTCACCGAGTGCCTGAAGCATCACCAAGAATATGGCGTTGTCCGCTTGCTGCTAGCAGATGAGGTGGGCTTAGGAAAAACACTTTCCATGGGCACGGCTGCACTGGCGTTAAGCCTGCTGGCCGAACAGAAAGGACGCAGTAAGCCCGTCATCATCTTTGCACCGGCAACTCTCTGTGAGCAATGGCAGACCGAGATGATGGACAAGTTGGGTATCCCCTGTGCGCGATGGCAGACGCAGCAGAAAGTCTGGCTCGATGACCAAGGACGTGCGATCTCTGCCGAGGGCGCTTGTCATGTTGCAAACTGCCCGCTGAGGATCGGCATCATCTCAACTGGCCTTATGCTTCGCGACTCGCCGGAGAAGGCGCATCTGCTCGGGCTCCGTGGCGGCTTTGGCCTAGTTATACTCGACGAAGCTCATAAGGCGCGCACCCGGCAGGGAATGGGCATGGACGCGGGCACACCGAATGAGCTGCTGGCGTTCATTCGTGAAATTGCTGCCCGTTCAGACCATGTGCTCCTTGGTACGGCAACGCCAATCCAGACTCGCCGAGAGGACCTTTGGGACTTGGTACGGGTTCTGCACCAAGGCAAAGGTAATTTCGTTCTGGGCGGGGATTTTTCAGAATGGCACAGGCCAACAAACATTATCCCAATCCTATCTGGGGAAGAGGACGTAACGGATGCAGATTATGCCTGGCGGCTGCTTCGTGCGCCATTGCCTACTGTTAACTCAACTCAAGACAGCCAAGCTCGGCGGCTGTACAGCTTGATTCGCCAGGATCTGGGACTACCGCAGAACGAATGGATTGGCGGCTCATACTCCGAGCTGGGTGAGGATGCCCGTGAGGTTATGGAGGACGCACTGGAGCGGCGTGTCGCTGGGGCTAGCTTCTTCCAACGCGAGAATCCATTTGTGCGCCATGTGGTGCTGCGCAAACGTACCATGCTCGAAAATGAGGGGCTTCTAAAGGCCATTGGGGTGGACGTTCATCCCGATGTCGGATTAGTAAAGGATGTTCACCGCTTCCATGCCCTATTTGAAGGATTGGCTCTACGCTCCAGTGAGGACTTCCGCGAGGCTTACAATCAGGCTCGTGGCTTCGGCAAGGCTTTGGCCAGCACCGGACGTGGAAGTGGCTTCATGAAGAACTTAATGGAGCAGCGCATCTGCAGCAGCATCGTCGCAGGGATCAACACCGCAACCAAACTGCTGGGCGGCGAGACAATTACCGAAGAAAGCGATGAGGGCGAGGTTTCGGTGCAAGTACAAAGCACCGATGAGCAGCTAGCCCTGGAGCGGCTGCTAGATCGCCTCAAGCTGGTCAAGGAAGATCCAAAACTTAAGGCAATCCTGCACTACCTGGAGAACGAGGGTTGGCGTGAGCTTGGCTGCATTATTTTCAGCCAATACTACGACACCGCCCGCTGGGTAGCTGAATCGCTGGCTGCACGCTATCCCGATGAGGCAGTAGGTCTTTACGCAGGGGCTAGTCGCAGCCGATTCTATCGACAAGGTGACAGCGTGGCCATCGAGCGTGAAACCCTCAAACGCATGGTCGCGGATCGCAAGCTTCGCCTTATGGTAGCCACAGATGCAGCCTGTGAGGGGCTCAACCTGCAGACGCTGGGCGCGTTAATCAACGTTGACCTTCCATGGAACCCGACCAAACTCGAACAACGCATCGGCCGCATCAAGCGTTTCGGTCAGACACGCGACAAAGTGGACATGCTGAACCTCGTGAACGAGCAGACAGTGGACGAAAAAGTCTACGACCGCCTTTCCGAGCGCATGAAGGACCGCTTCGATCTGTTCGGTTCGTTGCCGGATACCATCAAGGACGAATGGATCGACAACATCGAGCATCTAGGGGAATTGATGGATCAGTACATCAATGCCCAGAAGCAGGAAACGGGCTTCGATCTGCGGTACAACGCGACCATGCGCCCAACCGATAACGATTGGCGTAACTGCGCACAGGTCTTGTCACGTCGAGATTTTGAGACGCTGATGAGGAAGGGATGGTGATCGCCGTTTACCAGTCTCCTTCCAATTACGACCTAATCACGAGACGACTCAATCGTTTCGCACCGGCGTGAGTATGGCTGTACGAGAGCACACAACTATTTTCCTTGCGCCTCGTGTAAGGGCGACATAAAGGTTTTGAGCTGTCATCAACTCAGGATGCAGAATCACCGAGACGTCCGCCTCCAGGCCCTTGAGAAGTAACGTGCTGCCAACGGCACGTCGTGCAATCGGTCGACCAAGATGGCGATTGCGTTCGCGAGCTTGAATCGCTGCAGTCAGAAAGTCGGATGCTCCTCCTGCTACTGCTTGCATGGCAGAGCGACAGCAGTACAGGACTTCTGGTCGGAACACGCGAGAGCCAGCCTGGTGAGCTAGGGCATTGATTAGTCGATGCGCTCGCTCAAGCGTTGGCTCCGCGACGAATGCAACGGCCTCGACCTCAGCAGGAGTCGGAGGCGTTCGTAGGTTTGCGGCACCAACACCCGTCATCACGCTTGAAGCGAATTCGGTGAGCTGTGCCAGAGCATTGATGCCTTGCAGATCGAACTGCCTGCGAGGTCGACCAGATCTCGTAGGTCGACTGCTTCGAGGGCCATGATGCTGCAGCGGCAACGCTGAAAGCCGAAAAAATGGTCGCAAGGGGCAGCAGGAAAAAGGGCTTCATGGAATGACTCGAATGAAAGACTAAAGAAACTGACAAAAAAACATCACTGAGATATCACCCGCCAGACTTCAGACATTCAATCAATGCTCATGCCGATGATGCACATCCGGAAAATGCGCATGCCGGTGACGCATCGGCGTATGCACATGCGAATGACTGTGCGGCTCCGTTCCGTCCCACTCAAACCCGTGCGTATGCTGGTGATGCTCGTCGTGTGTGTGGCGATGATCGTGCTCAATCCGTTCGTGCTGATGCTCATGCGTATGGTTCTCCATCAGATGAATCCATACCCCCACGGCCATTAACGCTGCAGCGAGCAGGAACATCAGCGATACCGACTCGCCCAGCAGCAGAATCGAGATAGCAGCGCCCAGAAACGGCGCGGTGGAAAAGTATGCGCCGGTGCGTGCACTGCCCAGCCCGCGCAGAGCGAGGACGAACATCACCAGGCTGACGCCGTAACCGAGAAACCCGACCAGCAGGATCGGCACCAACGAGTCGGCTGCGGGCAGTTGTTTGCCGATGAACAAGGCCAGGCCGCAGTTGACCACTCCCGCCACAAGACCTTTGCTGCCCGCGATAAACAGTGCATCCGAGGCAGAGACCTTGCGCGTCAGGTTGTTGTCGATGGCCCAGCAAAAGCAGGCGAAGGCGACGGCCAGCGGGCCTGTCCAGTCTTGCGCCGACATGGTCTCTTGCGGCCAGGCCAACACGACGCCGCCGGCCACGATGGCGAGCATGCCGAGCACGATTCGCCGGTCGGCGTTTTCCTTAAACAGGACCCACGCCAGCAGCGCCGTGAGCACTGATTCCAGGTTGAGCATCAGTGACGCGCTCGCGCCGGATGTTCTGGTCAAACCGAACATCAACGCCACCGGCGCCAGCACACCGCCGAAGCCGATGGCACCAAGCAGCCACGGCCATTCGCCGGTGCCGAGTCCGGAACGCTTCCAGCCTCGATCGCGGGCAAAACGCAGGACGGTCAAGCCCAGCCCGCTGCCCAGATAGAGCAACCCGGCCAATAGAATCGGTGAAATCTGTACCCCCAACAGCTTGGCGAGTGGCGTACTGGCGCCAAACAATGCTGCCGCAACCAAAGCGTAGAGAATGCTTACATTCATGACGGAATCACTCGCTCGGGCCGATGAAATACCGGCAACTATCATGGCAAAACTCAGGTGAGCATTATGTGAACAGTTCCGCCCGCTGACCACATGCCTTGAATGACGATCCGTGAGCAGCGCGACTGCCGTTTGGTTTTATCGCCACGCCCTCCTTCCCACATCGAGCGTCCTAGGAAAATTCCCGCAACACGCGTCGACTTTGATGAACTGGTGAGCAGATCCCCAGGACGTTACCCTCCACAACCACTGCCAACCAGCGGACGGTTTGGCAGCCGCAATTGCAGTGAATGTTCACTCCACGGAGCTACGTCATGAAGAAAATCCCCCGCCTTTCGCTGGTTGGCCCGGCACCGTCCGATGCGCCAACGTCCAGCACCCAACCGCAATCGAATACCAGCGCACGCAGCGAAGCACACAACCGGCGGCGTAGTGTCCCGCTCAATCAGCTCATCAGGGTATGCGACGATGTCGACACATTGACCCTGCTCACCCACGCCAGCGAGATCCTCGACTCCCTAGCGGCCATCAGCGCAAACTTTGCCGATGAGTTCGATGGCTCGAAACGTCATGTGGCGGTGGCGATGAAGCAGTTGAGCGCACTGGCCGAGATCCTGATTTGTCGGGCACGGGACAATCTTGATCCGCAGAAACCACAGAACACCACCGGGCCTGAAACCCGCCATTGACGGGCAAAAAACCGACGTTCGGTTGCACATCGGACTGCATTGAAGTCGCCCATCGAGATGAATTTTTCTTCACTGCAACTGCGCGGCCAACCCTTGTACAGTCCGTTCGCTCATTCAAGAAACTACGGTTCGCCCGCGCTCCTGCGGGCTTTTTTTTGCCTGAAACAAAGCCCCTTCTTCGCCACGACTTGCCGTGACCCCGCTGATTGCGCGACTCTGCTGGAAGATTCCAAACCCCGGAGCATCCGATGCCGCTGTTGACCCTGCCCTGCCAACGCCTGACGCTGGCGATACTCGCTCCGGATCAGGCCGAACTTGAAAGCGAGTTCTACCGACGCAACCAGCGCCACCTCGCGCCATGGTCGCCGATCCGCACGACTGACTACTTTGCCACCGAACAGATTCGCCGGCGCCTTGAAATACAGGCCAGCGCGTTCGAGGCCGGGCTGGCCATGCATTTCGCGCTGCTGACGCCGGATGGCCAGCAGATGATCGGCGCCTGCAACTTCAGCGGCATCATTCGCGGGGCCTTTCAGGCGTGTTATCTGGGTTATCACATCGATGAGGCCCAACAGGGTCAGGGCTTGATGCAGGAAGCGCTGGAGGCTGGCATCGGTTACATGTTCGATACCCAGAACCTGCACCGGATCATGGCCAACTACATTCCCGGCAACGAGCGCAGTGAGCGTTTGCTTGAGCGGTTGGGCTTCGAACGCGAGGGTTACGCCAAGGCGTATCTCAACATTGCCGGGCGCTGGCAGGATCATGTGCTGACGGCGCTGGTCAATCCGCTGTTCGAAACGCCGGACAAGCGTTGGTCGCGACAACTGGCCTGAGCTTCACAATTTATTCAGGATTGCCGCCGTATGCTCAGGCTCCCGCCCCTTCCGGTTGCCTGAAACCATGTCGCGTGCCGCCACTTCGCTGTTTCTGCTTGCCGCCCTGCTGTTTTTCTTCGCCTTGGGCGGCCATCAATTGCAAGGCTCCACCGAGGCTCGCGTCGCTGGCATCGCCATGGAGATGCATCTGGACGACGACTGGGTGACACCTCGCTTGTTCGGCGAACCGTTTCTGGAAAAACCACCGCTGAGCCTGTGGCTGGATGCTGGCGCCATGCGTGTGTTCGGCGTGTCACCGTGGGCCGTGCGACTGGCGTCGGCGGTGGCCGGGTTGCTCAGTGTGATGGTGTTGTACGGGATGTTGCGCCGGTTTGGACGACCGAAAATCGTCGCATGGACTGCAGGAATTCTGC
>Ga0256874_1000119_pt1 | contig 14188 bp, 15 predicted proteins | sample MC6MC0417MT_FD_190189 | JGI IMG/M metagenome (GOLD analysis project Ga0256874, IMG submission 190189) | Metatranscriptome of enriched soil aggregate microbial communities from Iowa State University, Ames, United States - MC6-MC0417-MT... | ecosystem: Environmental > Terrestrial > Soil >...
CTCATATGGAAACGAATCAACTAGTGATCACTGAACTGAAGGGATTGGTAAATATCCTGAACGATGGAAAAGAAGGATATGCCTCAGCTGGTGAAACCACAGACAGCACTGAACTGAAAGCCGTGTTTTTGAAATACTCTGCGCAGCGCGCAGGCTATGCACTTGAACTGAAACAGCATATTGCCCAGCACGGAGGAGATTCAGAAAATGAAGAAGGTGGTATTTTGGGGGCACTGCACCGCACCTGGATTGATATTAAACAAGCCCTGAGCAGCAAGGAGGACCAGGCCATTTTAAGCGCGATTGAAACCGGAGAAAAAGCAGCGATCGAAAAATATGACAAGGTATTAGAAGATTACACCGCCCACTCCGATCACATCGTTCTGCTGCAACGTCAGCGCACCGGAATTCTGGAAGCATTGAAGGAGATAGAAACCTATCGCCTGCGGCTGACCCATTAACACCACTGGAAAAATTTAAAAAAAGCCCTGTGGCACGCCGCATGGTTAATCTTTCACTAAAAAGAATAACATGAGTACCGATCCACACAACAATTCCGCAATTGAAATTGATTATTCAGCATACGATCAACAGGTGCAAAAGTTAAGACCCCGTCTTTACCGCCAAGGTGACATTTTCTGTTGCCTGTCTGGTCCCGATCCTGAAACAGGGATTTTCGGAACCGGAACTTCGCCTGATTCGGCAGTAAGAAGCTGGCGGGCAAGCCTCCAGGAACGGTTTGACCGCATCAACGGAGAGGAAAGCTAAGTGGTCTTCTTCCCCACGGTAAATGGTGTGATATGCAAACCTGTAAAAACATCGAAAATGCAGAACGCTATTGCCGAAAACGAAAGATAAGTCAACAACAACAGCGGTAACTCCTCTGCTGTGAGTGCTGGCCTAAGTTGAATGCGCGGAATAATATCAGCTGTCTTTCGGCATGTTTTCAGATAGCATCAGCAGAATGCCCGCCTTCGGTTACCGGTGCAACGTTCAGGAGCCAGATTATCGAATTTTACCTTGCCCTAAACAATTACAACTGCCGGGTGTAATAGTAATGAAAAACCTTTTGACACGTTATGAAAGCAGAAAAATCTTTATTCGCAATCGCGATAGCCATTCTAACAGCCTGCGGTTCAGCAGACGAAAAAAAAGCCGCAGATAATAACCCCGATCAAGAGGCAACAACCTCTGATTCGGTGACTGCTCGGCAAGCAGATGTTCCCTCTACCCAGACCAGGAGTCTTTCGGGGAGCATTGGCAATGGAACCCTAACCGACACTATTGATATTAACCGTCAAAAGAGCACAAGCAAGAGTGTTCCCGGCCGGGCTACCCCATCTACAAAGACCAAAAGCCTGTCAGGCAGTAGCGGTAGCGGAACAATAACTGATACTACCGATGTGAACAGGTAACAGCCAAGGCACGACACCTGATTTTTCCGTACTTTTCAATCATCTGCCAGTCCATGTCCTGGACAGCATGTTAATTAAAATAGCATATTTGCGCCCCTGCCTTTGATAGGATCCGCGAGGATTTTATCTTATCTTCAACATTTACCGGAATTTTCTAAGAGTTCCAGGGGCCTGATACACTTCCAGTTCACTCTTCCTTATCCTCAAAATCTTCAGACGAACTTCCGGTGTGACTCTGATCATCGTCAGGGTTTTGCTCCGGTTTCTTTGAAGAACCCGTAAACGCATCATCACTCAGGGAATCGTAGCCTTGAGTTCCAGTATTATCTAAGCCGTCCCTTGGACTTACCGGCGTTGACGGTGTAACTTGTTTCTTAGCCATGTGAATCTTCTTTAAATTTAACCATCTACAGGATAACAATTAGCACCAGTGTGGCACTATCGGTCCCCTTAGTCCGGAGTGTCAGGCCAGGTACCATTGTCATTTTGTTCAACATTCTGCTGAGCGGAATGTTTCATAAAAATTATATTATACCCATTCACCCGCCAAACTGCTCCTGATCTGTTGCCCTTCTCTCTGCTGGATGACAAGTGATTATTCAGATGACATTACCTCAGCCTGATATTCTTGTAAAAAATCCGAGATGGCGGCTAAAACATGATCTTCTGGAACTTCCAAGGGTTCCTGTTCAGGGGCATAACTGCTGCGATCCTGTTGCGTAAAAACACCTTTATCAGGATCAAAATTAAGAAAGCCTATATCAAAATACCGCTCCTGCTCCTGCCTGCTGTTGTCATCTGAGGGCAGCCACATCTGGGACACCCGCAGATCGGCCTTCCTGACCAGAAGCCACCGGAAAAGTCTGGTCATGTGTTTGCCCTCACTAACAATCAAGGCAATTTCAACAATACAGCACTGAGCACTATCCAGAAACGAAAGGCATTTAAAAGTTGTCGGCATATAAAACAAATTGGTCATCTATAGCCTAAGGAAATGCATCAACTATGCCAGCTGGGCATAAAGTGGATACTAAGGGAATAGCCCACAACAAATCTGTATATTTATCTCATCGGCTGCCGGTGTGCTGGAAGCAGCCATTTCGCATTTTGTGAAGTTCTTTTCTGACTGTCAGGGCGATTGTAAAATGAATGATACCCGGGCGCCAAACTAAAATAGCTGGTGTTCCCGGGCATATATTTAACTTAATGTGGGTAATCACAACCCAAATCAGGAAAACTTTGCCACGAAATGCACCAAAATGCTGCATGTAGTTGTTTTTCCTGGTCAGAAAGCACAGAATTACGACACGCAATTACAAATAAAGCAGATTATTGCGGCAGTTATTTGAATGGACATACAAAAGCGTCAAAAAATAGGCATAAGAATATCGTTTTTATGCCTGGATGGATTCTGGTATGGTAAAATAGAAGGTCGACCCCACACCTTGCTCGCTTTCTACCCATAGCTCACCCCCATGTTTTAAAACAAAATCATTGCAGAGACTCAACCCTAATCCTGTTCCTTTTTCTCCGGCCGTGCCATAGGTGGTGAAATTTGAATTTTTATTGAACAGTTCCTTCAGTCTGTCAGCAGGAATACCTGCTCCGTTATCCTTGACTGAAAACTTAACGGCTTTGTGACCGGCACTGGCCTTAAGGACAATTGTTCCTCCTTTATGTGTAAACTTAACCGCATTTGAAAGCAAGTTACGAATAATGGTCTCCAGCATCCCCCTGTCAACATACAGGATGAAATTCCCTTTAACACTTTGTACAATCTCGATTTCCTTCTTAACCGCCGTCGGCAGTATTGTCTGAACACATTTATGCATCAGCGCAGATAAATCCCGCACCTCCACCGGGTTAAAGCTCAGTGCATTAAACTGTGACTTGGCCCATGTCAGCAGATCCTCAAGCAGCTCATTGGCATTAGAAAGCTCGGATTTCATCATGGAAAGATAGCTATGAACTTCATCAGCTGAACTGGATTCAAAATCCATCAGCGTAAGATTCAGCAGCTGCAAACTTCCCGATATTGGATTTCTCAGGTCATGACCGATGATAGAAAAAAGTTTATTTTTTTGTTCATTAGACGCTGTTAGCTCTGTATTTAAAGCCCTGAGGGCATTTTCATGGAACTTTCTGGTTGTTACATCTCTCATGCTTCCCTCGGTCCCGGTGATCTCTCCATTCTCAACAATCAGGCGGGCATTGACAGAAGCATACCTTAACTCTTCATTTCGGGTTTTCAGCCGCACTTCAAAATCGATGACGAAACCATTGATCCGCAACTCCTCAACAATTCTTTCTCTGTCATTGGGATAGTAGTAAAAATTGGCAACCGGCATTCCAATGATCTCATGACGGGGATAGCCCGAATGCTGCTCAATAGAAGGACTGATTTCAACGACCATTCCCTGCTGATCGGTCTGGTAAAATACATCCTGAACATTCTCAAAAATAGTACGGTACTTTTTCTCACTCAGCAGAAGATCGTTCTCTATCTCTTTTCTTTTGGTAATGTCCTCGATCTGAGAAACATAATGAAGCGGTCTGCCCAAGCTGTCGTACAGCATAGTTGCTGCGATGACCACCCAAACCGGATTTCCATCCTTATGAATATAACGCTTCTCGTATTTCATCTCGGCAATTTTCCCGGTTGCGAGCCGATCTAAAATCGAAATACTGTCTGAAAGATCATCAGGATGAGTAATGTCCTGTATGGAAAGTTCTTTAAGCTCAGATTCCGAATAGCCCAATATTTGGGTAAGGCTTTTATTCACTTTTTTCCAGCGACCTTCAGGACTGATTAAAGCCATTCCAATTAAAGAATGCTCAAAGGCTTGTTTAAACTGGGCTTCACTCTGCTGTAACTCCTCCTCCAGCTTGATGCGTTTGGTAATGTTAAAGGCAACCGCACCAACCATAGTCCCCTCTCCAGTGTGATCCTGAAAAGGAAATTTATATGTTTTATAATACTGGGGATGGCCGTGCTGATCCCTTAACGTCTGGTGGAATTCCTTATTTTCGCCAGATTCCAGAATGGTCACATTATTCAATTGGGCATTGCGAGCAATTTCCAAACCAAATATGGCTTCCAGGTGCTTACCCACTGCATCGGCAGGGAGATGAAGGGTGTCAAAAAAACATTTATTAGCATATTTTAAAATGCCCTGGTGATCGGTAATCCAGCAAAGTCCGGGAAGTTCATCCATAAACAGCTGGAAACGTCGTTCATTCATCGTGATGTTTGCGCTGCTGGTCACATCTTCACTATACATCATCAGCCCGCCAATATTTCCCTGATCATCCAGCCAATGCCGCACCTCCCATTTCAACCACATGATTGAACCATCTAAACGCTCAAATTTATCCTCCTTGCATTTTCGATCCTCCCCTTTGAGACAGGCCGCATGGATTTTCTTCCAGCGGTCTTCAATTTCGGGAAACACATCGTAATGAGACTTTCCTATTAGCTCGATGTCCTCCAGGGCATAAAAATTAACCCATTTATCGGACACAGCCAGGTAGCGCATCTGTGTATCAACAATTGCCATAGGCACTGGCGTAACAGCAATGATATTTTTTAGAAAGATAGGGAGATCATTCATATTCGGTAAGCAGCTGCACTAAAACTAACAGACTAAGTTAAACAATTTGCAAGACTCGGACCGCAAATATAATGATATCGTCTTAATTAATTTCTAACCGGAGTGTTGGCAAACCTTACATAAATTATATCGATCTACTTATGCTCTCTAAATGAAAACGATTTTTTATTGCGATCATCATGCTGTGAATGTTTTACTCAGCGATGGTCTGTTGCTTTTTAAGCCAGGATGGCTTAAGGTGCTGATTTGATCTCTTTAGCCTGACAACCAAAGTGAGATACGCAGAAAGAAGTAAAAACCCGGTACAATGCCCGGGTTGAGCATGCAGCGGACGGGCTACTTCAGATCAGCCTGAATTTTTTTTATCATATCCAGGTGGTGTTTCACAACGGGGGTTGTCTTTGCAGCAAAACCTTTCAGGTCTGCATCCTTGCAATTTTTACTGCCATCCTCCATAAGCGCCAATGTTTTTTCGTGTCCTTCCACCATCGCCTTCACGTAGGCTTTGTCGAATTCCGCACCAGATTTCGCCTGGAGTTCCTGTTGTTTATTCGCATGTTCTGTATCAAGGCCGGCAGGTAGTGTAATATTTTTTGCTGCAGCAATTGCTTTCAATTCCTCATTTGCTTTTCCATGGTCTTTCACCATCATTGCAGCGAAATCTTTAACGGCTGCACTGCTCGCTTTCTCCCCTGCCAGTTTACCGAAGTCCACCTCGGCCATTCCGCCAATTGCTGCTTTATTAGCGAAAGTAGTATCATTAGCCTCGGTTGTTGCCGTATCACGATTAGTTGTAAAAGTGGAATCGTTCGCAATCATTGAAGTATCCGAGGTATCTGAAGCAGTCTGGTTACTGTTCGAGCAGCTCTGGAAGATCAGGGCCGATCCGGAGATGGCCAATAAATAAAATATCTTTTTCATAGTTTGAATTTTTGTTTAGTACCATAACCGCTAAGACAAAAAAAAGTTTTCAGCCACCAAACCGGTCTTTAATTTGCATATGTCGGGAACTCATGTTTTGACCTTTCCAAAACAACAATATACATCACACGGAATCAAAATTTGAAGTATCTGCGAGCTCTTTGGCGTCAATAACGGATTTTCAGCCAAACCCCTGGTAAGCTCTTTTATCTGATAATTTTAGCATATTCATTTAAAACCTACAGGCTGCTCCTAGAAAATAATGCCTTGCTGCCTGGTGCTGAATCCCATAATTAAAACCCATATCCAGTTTCACATCCTTAGCCACCTCCAGCTGTAAAGCTGCGTTTAAGAAATTAGACCACTGGTGTGCTTTAAAATCATAGGTATAATAAGTTTCTGCGATGCCGTCGAGCTTTTTAAGCAGCTCATGGGCTATTGTAACCGACTGCAGCAACTCGGTATGCATCGCCTGCTGGTCCTGATCCTTCAGTCTATCAGCCTCCACTTGTAAACCCAGCTTCCATTCTCCCGGCAGTTTAATCTGCATTGGCAGGATCAGGCCATATTCAAACCGGCTTTCACTGTCATACTTAGACGTTGGAAACTTCACATAAGGCAACACCGCCAGCGCGAAGTTCCCCATGTCATTTCCAATCAGATTCTGCTTGATACGCACAGTCACATCTCCAATACCATGGCTGTCGGTTCTCTCGCCCGAAGCCAGATCTCTCTGCCGCATTCGCCGTAACTCTGAAAACCAACTTGAAGTGCCGTGGATCCGGTAAGCCCTATTTTCAGGTTCGCCTGATTGATCAATAAAGTACTGGTTTTGTTCAGATCTGATTTTTCGCGAATTAACCTGAACAGATCCGTCTCATACTGGAAATGCCCTGCATCCACCGTAAAAGGAGATTCGGTCACATCCGGCCGGTCGGTCTCCATGTCCCGAAGCTCACTGCCAGGTACGGGATGAAAAAGTGAATACTTCACAGTTTGCTGTTGTGGGTGACCAGCTAAGGGCAGGCAAAACCCGCATAAAAATAAGATCATGATTTTAATCGCACTGTCATTCATAGTCAATGTATTTTAAGTTTATCAGCGATAGGCATTAACCAACGGCATAAGGAAATGTTTCGCCTGATTGATAAAAGACGACTAATAATGGGCTATGGCATAGTTATCCCAAATATCTGCAATAACACCAAGCAGCTTTCCGAGCCATTTCAGGACCTTGTCAGTCCAATAGCCTTTGCTATCGGGATTTTCAGTACGTAGATTTCTCCTCAAGTACGCATTATAGTCGAATAACAAACAGGATACCAGATTACCCTTTTTAAAAACACTGAACTTTAATTCGTGTTCAGTGTTATCATTTGCAAAAGGAAAACAGGAGTAACTAATGGCGTGAAAATAAGCGCTGTTATTTAGCTAATTCTACCATTATGAAAACAGGGCATCCATTATTGATATATAGAGATTGGTTCACTGAACTAAATCTACATTTGGCAGACGATATTGCCCAAGCTTTATTGCAGGCGATTATACAATGCAAGGCCAGTCACAAACCGAAAATAAAAAAGGAATCCAGTCAGTACCCTGGGCTTCCCTCCATAACTTTATTAAACATCCTTGAACATCAGCTTAAACTAAAAGGGACACCGCACAGCCAAAAGTTTGCAATGACTCTGCTCAGGGTTACCCGTGCCACCTTAAAAACAGACGGACTGCAGACACCAGACTTACTGGAAGAGTGTAAAGGACAGTATGTCAAAAACATGGCGCTGGGCAATAAGGAGGAAACAAACTATTTCGAACAATTAGTTGCACAAGTAAGTTTAGAAATTGATCAGCAAGAGGCCTGGACTAAACTGAAGGCATCCGGATTTAGTTCCAAGACAATAAAAACTTATATCAATGATTAAGCTCACCTCCAATTTATTCAGCTAACCGTACTGCCTTTGTATCGATCGGCGACCGGTCAATAGCAATCACAAAAATGAATATATCCTGCTGCAGGGATGAACGACATCTACTGGTCTGACCTGTTCATCATGTGGTCCGGTGGCGGTACCTCCTGCGAACCACTGCGGCGATAAAAGCGCTCCTTATCAAAATGATGGTGTTCATAAAACGTATTTTGATCAAACTCCGTGATGGAATCTTCAATTCTTAACGCCGCCGGGCTTCCAATAATCGATCGGATCTGCACCTCCAGTTCAGGACCAAGGTTGTCCTTGTCATATTCAGGAAGCGCGATGAACTGATCAATGTGAAGACCAGGGAGTATTACCTGGTCTTGATCGGTGTGTAAATGCGCCAGGCCAATCGGAATCATCACCTTCTTATCCTGCAGATTCATACCATTGCCATCCAGGTCGATAACCAGGTACCTGACAGCATAGGTTTGAGGATCAAATAACAATTCTACTACTCGGCCCAAATAGGTACCCTTTTCGGTATTCACCCTCCAGCCAACAATATTGGGCTCTCCCTCTACGATTTGGAAATCGCTCCCGGTTAAGGGTTTCAGGGATCTATATGTTTTCTCTTCCATGACATCTATTAGGTTAAAAGAGCGTTGTAAGGATAACCAGCAAACAACTTCGCTGACGTGTTTACGGAATAATCCGGCTCGCACTTGTTCCATAACAGGCCTGCCAGCAAAATAACCAGCAGTACGATCAATATCCATACCCACCAGGGCCGTGTCGGTTTTGGTTCCACTTCTAAATGTGCCATATTTCTCTTCTTGAGTTAAATCGATTCCAGATTAAAATCCGGAAATAGAACAACTGCAGAACAAAAATGTTTGGCTGACCGTCAACCTCTTCAGTGTCTTGCTCTGCACAGTATATGCTACTCACCGCAATTTCAATTATTAACTACAATACACATTGATAATGCCTGGTTATTTCTATTGCGTCCCATTCAAAAAGGAAATTCTGACAGCCTATCATAAACTGGAGCCCTGCGGATTTCAACGCCGCTGATTTCTGTTATTCACGCTGCAATTTCGTTCGCATCTGTCTGTAATCAAACAGAAATGATCCTGTTCGAGTTAATACAAAATGAAACTGGCGCTCGCCCATCTTCGTTAGTTTCCATATCTATACATTTTTCAGTAGAACACTACTTGTTGAGATTTGTTTCAACTCATATACATGAACTCTTACATTCTGCCGAGTTTATCAGGCACATTCCTCCCATTCTCTAGTGGCCAACAGACTTAAGCACCATCGAAATAGTTTTTTGTTGAGTTCCCTATCATTACGAAATTGGAATATTATACAGAGTGGTTTTTAAACAGCCACATACGGAAAATTGATTTGGCATGGAAAGTAACTGCGGGGTCATCTCCTACTGGAATTTCGTCCCATCCCGGGCTGTAAATAAATACAGTTCAGGACAGTGTTAATTTTCTTTATCTTTATACTTAATTCTGAAAGAAGACATTCACTGGATTCATTTTTTAAGGATAGCGTTTCGATTGGACTGCTGCAGCAGCAGGCTATATTTTACGTTCCCGTGAAAACTAACTGATAAAAAGACAATTTCTAACCTATGAAAAATCAAATTTGTTTAGCCGGGATGCTCGCAATTTTTACATTAAATCTATTTGGCCAGACCAAGAAGCCATCAGCCGCAAATTTTACAAAATACGTTGACCCATATATAGGCACAGGTTTTCACGGGCATGTTTTTGTGGGTGCCAGTGTACCGTTCGGCGCTGTACAATTGGGGCCGACCAATCTGTCTGAGGGCTGGGACTGGTCCTCTGGTTACCACATTTCCGATTCCACCATCATCGGCTTTCAGCACACCCACCTGAGTGGTACCGGTATCGGCGACCTGGGTGACATATCCTTCATGCCAACCACAGGCCCAATTAGAGTGGTTAAAGGTACGATCGGAAATCTCGAAAAAGGTTACCTCTCCCTTTTTAGCCATGAGGATGAGATGGTAAAGCCTGGTTATTATAAAGTTAGGCTCAAAAGGTATGACATTGGTGTAGAACTGACAGCCAGTACCCGGGTAGGAATGCACAAATACACTTTTCCGGCATCGAAACAAGCACATGTAGTGATCGATTTGAAAGAAGGGATCGGCTGGGACGAATCTTCAGAAACTTATATCAAGCAGATTGATCAGCATACCATTGAAGGCTATCGTTTCTCTAAGGGCTGGGCGGAATCCCAGCGGATCTATTTTACTGCGGTCTTTTCAAAGCCGATCAGGTCCTTTACTGTCTACGATGATTCAACACAGAAAGTGGGTAACGAACTTAAAGGCAAAAAAGTGAAAGGTGTGTTGAGCTTTCAAACCGCTAAAGGAGAAGTAGTGTATGCAAAAGTCGGTATCTCTCCTGTCAGTACTGCTAATGCCCTGTTGAATATTAAAGCCGAGATCCCCAGGTGGGACTTTAATAAGGTGATTCAGGATGCTGATCAAGCCTGGAACAAGCAACTGGCTAAGATTAACATCAAAACAGATTCATTGACACAAATGAAGAAATTCTATACGGCATTCTACCATACCATGATCGCTCCATCCATTTTCAATGATGTTAATGGAGAATATCGGGGAACAGACAAAAAGGTTCATAAAAATACAGGTTTCGATAACGTGACCACATTTTCACTGTGGGATACCTACAGGGCAAACAATCCGCTGTTTACCATTATCCAGCCTAGTCATGTCCATGATATGATCAATTCAATGCTGGCCATCTATCAGCAGCAGGGGACCCTGCCTGTTTGGCACCTTATGGCCAATGAAACCAATACGATGCCGGGGAACAGCGCGCTCCCTGTTGTTGCCGACGCCTTGCTGAAAGGTTACAAGGGTTTCGATACCAAGCTCGCTTACGAAGCCCTGAAAGCTACTGCCATGGACGACTCCAGGGGCCTCAAGTTTGTAAAAAGCCTCGGATATATTCCGGCCGACAGTATTGCTGAATCCGTTTCAAAGGGACTGGAATACGCTATCGATGACTGGTGTGTAGCTCAGGTCGCGAAAAAGATGGGCAAGCAGGATGATTACATCTATTTTAGCAAACGGGCTGAGAATTATAAAAATTATTACGATCCGCAAACAGGTTTTATGCGTGGCCGCCTTTCGGCAAACCAGTGGCGTACTCCTTACAGCCCTTTCATTTCTATACATGAGCACGGTGATTTCAGTGAAGGTAATGGTTGGCAATATACTTTCATGGTACCCCATGATGTGGAGGGTTTAATTAAGCTATTGGGCGGTAAAGACAAGTTCAATGAAAAACTTGATTCGTTGTTCACTGCCCAAGGTGATATGGGCGCATCCAAATCGGCAGATATATCTGGTTTAATAGGCCAGTATGCGCACGGTAATGAGCCAGGACATTCCATGGCTTATTTATATGATTACTCGGGCCAGCCATGGAAGACGGCTGAAAAGGTGCGGTTCATTTTAGATAATTTCTACACGGATAAAGCCGACGGCATTATTGGAAATGAAGATGTCGGTCAGATGTCAGCATGGTACATCTTATCGGCATTAGGCTTTTTCCCGGTAAACCCGGCCAATGGCATGTACGTTTTTGGCAGTCCGACGATTAATGAAGCTACGCTGACGCTAAACGGAAACAAAAAGTTTCACATAACTGTGAAAAACAACGGTCCGAAAAACAAGTATATCAACGCCATGAAACTTAATGGCGTTAACTATACCAAAGCGTATTTTAAGCATACTGACATCATCAAAGGTGGCGAACTGGAAATCACTATGGGTAGCCAACCTGGATCTGTCTGGGGCCTGGGTGATGCCAATAAAGCGGTCTCGGTTTTTTAGTCGGTAATGTCTTGGATATCACCCTGGCAACCACCAGATCCTTCAATTTTTGATAAATGCAGAAAAATTTTCTTCAGTTGGATCTGGCGATTTCCATTCGGGATCCCTCTGCTGTTATAGTACAATCTTCATCTTCTTCAGGTCTACAGACCTCGGTTGTTGATCAGGTATTCCTTTATTTTTTGCTCATCATCCCCTACCGCCTCCCGCGCTTCGCGGATGGCCTGCTCGTCGACGTTTACTTTTTCTTTCAGCTGATTGATCCTTTCAGCAGATTTGGACTCATCAGCGGGTTTCTTACGCTGCCCTGCGGATTCATTGGGTATGTGTTTCATAGTTGTAAAGTTTAGACGATTGATTAACACCTGAGTTAGCCGATAGTTTTCCCCGGCATATCAAATACAGCAAAGCGCCAAAAGCCTCATGGGCGATACACCAGGTGTGCCAAAATAAATCGCAGATTTTTTTCCGGCATAATCCAGCCCGAATCAACCCCTACCATAAATAAAAGGCACAATTGTATTTTTTCAAAAAAATACCGCCCGCAACCCGGAAAGTATTCTTTTCCTTTTACGCAGCTGTTTGTATTCAACTTAAACACTTCACCTGACTTGTGCTTATTTGAATGTCGCTGCAAATCGGATTGTTTCAAACTTATTTGATCACTGAAGTGTTGCTTAATACCAGTCAATGAAAACATGCCAGAAGGACCATCGATCGTAATTTTAAGAGAGCTCATTGAAGCACTTCATCTGGAGCGAAAGCAGGTCATCGCAGTCAGCGGTAATACCAAGATTGATAAGCAAAGAATGCTGCATCAGCAGATCACATCATTTAAAAGCTGGGGTAAGCATTTTTTGATTTGCTTTGAAGGATTTTCCCTGCGGATACATTTTTTAATGTTCGGAAGTTACCGGATCAACGAACGCAAGGATTCAGCCGCCAGGCTGACTTTGGCCTTTGATGAGGCAGAGCTGAATTTTTATACCTGCTCTTTGAAATATGTAGAAGGCGATATCAACGCAAGCTATGACTGGTCAGCCGACGTCATGGCGCAGCAGTGGGATCCCAGCAAAGCCTTAAAGAAAATAAAATCCCTTCCTAAGGCGCTGATCTGTGACATCCTGCTGGACCAGCAAATTTTCTCAGGGGTGGGCAATATTATAAAAAACGAGGTACTGTACCGGGTTAAACTCCATCCTTTAAGCGTAGTTGAAGCTATCCCCAGGCCTAAGCTTAACTTACTGGTAACTCAGGCCCGGGAATATAGCTTTGACTTTCTGAACTGGAAAAAAACCTACGTCCTGAAAAAACACTGGCTGGTCAATACCCGCAAAGTTTGTCCGCTCGGCCATGCCCTGGAGAAAGCCCATTTGGGAAAGACAAAAAGAAGAACTTTTTTCTGCCCGGTCTGTCAGAGGCGCTATCCTAAGGCCAGCGTTTGAGATTCCGGACAGTGATTTTTTCTTTTTATTCTACTACCTGGAAGATCTAGAGTCCTTGGTATACTAAATGGTTATGCGGCCACCGGTGACAGGAATTGTAGCTCCGGCAACATAGCTGGCATCCGCTGATGCTAAAAATACATATGCAGGTGCAACTTCAGCCGGTTGTCCAGCCCGCTGCATTGGTGTATCCTTACCAAATTCCTCATGGTGGGGAATGGTGGACGGGATTAACGGTGTCCAGATTGGTCCTGGAGCAACGGCGTTTACCCGAATCCCCTTTCCGTCCTGCAGCAGTATCTGACTGAGATTGGCGGTGAAATTCTGGATTGCACCTTTTGTTGCCGCATATGGCAGCAGCTGCTCGCTTGGTGAATAGGCATTTACAGAAGTCGTATTGATAATACTGCTTCCTGGTTTAAGATAGGGTTCTGCCGCCTTGCACAAGTAAAACATAGCTGTGATGTTTGTGCGGAATGTACGGTCCCATTCCTGGGAAGAAATTTCGCTCATGGTCTTTCTTGCCATCTGGAATGCTGCATTATTCACCAGGATATCCAACCCGCCGAAGGCCTGCACAGCGGTATCAATAATATATTTGCAGTGGGTCTCTTCCTGGATGTCCCCTTTGACTAGCACTGCCTTCCTGCCGGCCGCTTCCACAAGCTCTGCTGTGATATTTGCATCCTCATCTTCAGAATCATCGAGATAACTGATCAGCACATCTGCCCCTTCCCGGGCAAAAGCAATTGCTACAGCCCGACCAATTCCTGAATCTCCTCCGGTGATTACTGCCTTCTTTCCTTCCAGCTTACCGCTGCCTTTATAAGAGTCTTCTCCATGGTCGGCCTTCGGCAGAAGGGCCGCTTCTGTTCCGGGAGCGGGCTGGTCCTGTTTAGGAAAAGGCGGCTTAGGATATTTTTCCGCCGGGTTTTCTGATTTGTTTTGTTCATTTTCCATAATCAATAAC
>Ga0256874_1000128_pt1 | contig 14013 bp, 8 predicted proteins | sample MC6MC0417MT_FD_190189 | JGI IMG/M metagenome (GOLD analysis project Ga0256874, IMG submission 190189) | Metatranscriptome of enriched soil aggregate microbial communities from Iowa State University, Ames, United States - MC6-MC0417-MT... | ecosystem: Environmental > Terrestrial > Soil >...
CGCTACCCGCAGCCAAGCACTGCACCAAATGAAAAAGGCCGGTCAATGACCGGCCTCTTGGCGTTGAACACTTAGCTTAGTTGACTTCCAGCTTGTCGCGATTGCGATCCAGGATCGCCTTTCCAATGCCTTTCACTTCCAGCAATTCATCCACGGAGGCAAACGGACCATTTGTTTCACGATATGCAACAATCGCTTTAGCCTTGGCCTCACCGACTCCGGCCAACTCTTTTTGCAGCATTGCCGCGTCAGCACCGTTGAGATCGACTTTTGCACCTTGTAAAGGTGCCGCTGCATCCATCACCATCGGCGCCTTGGACGATTCCGCTGGCGCAACAGGTGCGGCAATAGCCGCAATCGAGGCGCTGGTGAAGAAGGCAAAAATCAGAGAATAGAAGTAACCGGTACGCATTAGTGACGCTCCATCATCGTTTAAGAAAGCAGCTTTTCCGAAGCTGCTCTCCAAACGTAGGTCATGGTGGAGGGATGTCAAAAATGCGTGCGTTACAGAATGTGAAACAATCAGGGTTCGAGACGACGCTGCTGGTAGATCCAGTCGACGATTTCGCCGTCAGGCGTGTAGCCGGAGACGGTTTCGCGCAGGAGTTGGCGGACACGCGAATAGTCATCGGTTGCTACCGCATTGAGCAGCTCACCCAGTTTGCCTTTGAGCACCTCCCAAGGCAGGTGATCCTCATTGGCGGTCATGATCATCGGATGCGGAGTCGCCGCGACGTTATCGCCGATCAACAACTCTTCATAGAGCTTCTCGCCCGGACGCAAGCCAGTGAACTCAATGGCGATATCGCCCTGCGGGTTTCGCTCGGAGCGAATACTCAAACCCGACAGATGAATCATTTTTTCCGCCAATTCTACGATCTTGACCGGCTCTCCCATGTCCAGAACGAAAACATCACCTCCATGCCCCATTGAGCCGGCCTGAATGACCAATTGCGCGGCTTCGGGGATAGTCATGAAGTAACGGGTAATCTTGGGATGAGTGACAGTGAGCGGGCCACCGGACTTGATCTGACTATGAAACAGAGGAATCACGGACCCGGACGAACCTAGTACGTTACCAAATCGAACCATGGTGAAGCGTGTTTTGTTGACTCGGGAAACATTGCTCCGATCGCCGAAAAACACCGGCGCTACTTCACGACTAAGGGCTTGAAGAGTCAATTCGGCCAAACGTTTAGTGCTACCCATCACATTGGTCGGGCGCACAGCCTTGTCAGTAGAGATCAGCACAAAGTTTGCCACTCCAGACTGAAGCGCCGCTTGAGCAGTATTGAGTGTCCCGATTACATTGTTCAAGACTCCCTCAGCAATGTTGTGCTCGACCATGGGGACGTGTTTATAAGCGGCCGCATGATAGACTGTATCGACACTCCAGGTTTTCATCACATCCAGCAGCTTGTCCTGATGTCGGATAGAACCCAGGATCGGCAACAAGCGCACGGACACGGACTCACGTGCACTGCGCTGCTCCAGTTCAGAAAGAATACTGTAAAGATTGAACTCACTGTGCTCAAAGAGCAGAAGCACCGTTGGCTTAAGTGAGAATATTTGCCGGCAAAGTTCCGAACCGATTGATCCTCCCGCCCCGGTAACCATTACGGTCTTGCCTTTGATGCAACGCTCAAGCAAATCAGGTTGCGCTGGCACTGAATCACGCCCAAGCAAATCCGCAATATCGACTTCTTGAATATCCTCAACCTTTACCCGACCGCTAGCCAGATCCGTGAAGCTAGGAACGCTGCGCACATGAAGGGGAAAACCCTCCAGCAGATTAAGTATTTCCCTGCGTCGCGCCCGAGTGGAGGACGGTAACGCGAGAAGGATCTCCTGAGCGCCCGTCACATCAATCATCTGTTGAATATGTTTGGGCTTATAGACCTGTAGCCCAGAAATGGACCGTTCGGTGATTCCAGAATCATCATCGATAAATGCCACTGGGCGCAGTACTCGGCCCATTCGAAGAGCTGCGACAAGTTGATTGCCAGCAACCCCTGCACCATAAATAGCCACCTTGGTCAGACCATCATATCGATTGGCAAAAGGCACATGCTGCGCAGCATTGAACCAGTCGCCCATGAAGTACTGGCGCATGCAAAGGCGCAAGCCCCCAATAATGACAAGACTTAGCCACCAGTAGTTGAAAATAATAGATCGGGGTACTACAGCTTCATGGTTGCTGTACCAGTAGACAACCAATGCAAGGATCAGCGACGAAAGACTGACAGCTTTGATAATGACGATGAGTGCATCATTGCCAAAGTACCGCATCACCGCACGATACATACCAAAGCGAATAAAAAGAGGGATTGCAACAGCTGGAGCGCAAACGAACAGCCAGAGATGCACCTTTAGCGGGTTGACCATCTCATCGATGCCCAAGCGCACAATAAATGCCAGCCAGAGCGCAATCCAGACCAGGAAAATGTCTGTAAGGACCTGAATCAGTCTTTTTTTTCTACGAGGCAAGCTCAGCAGAAACACACGTGCTTTATCCATAAACCTCAACCGTAGTGGTTCGTCCCTCTCAATATCCGTCTCCATTGTACGTGCGTAGGCGCAAAGGAGCCTGATTTTTTGATCCGGGACACAAAGTCCAGTCAGGCTGGCGAGCACCGTAGACGCCAATGACCGACCCCAACCGCGTCTTTATCCCAGGCTCAATGCATACGACTACAACTCGATTGCAAGGGACTGTTGTGGGACGCTGATCATCACAACAACGCACCTGCAACACATCTCTGGCCTCAGCCGCTACGGATGCCTTGCTCTGGTTGCACACATAAGTTGCATCGCCAAATCAGATTCGTAGCGCGACATGCAGAATCATCTCAAAGGTTAGCACCATGGCAAACCTCGATTTTAATCACCGGTGGGGCCAGCTTCATCGGTTCTCATCTGACTGCGCACAACGGCCTGATCGAAAAATTGCCGTCCATCAGCTAGGGTCCAGCGCGAGATGGAGATATCAAGCATTCACGAGCTAACAACAAGCGATTGTTTGAGCGATTCACACTGCCACATCAAACAGCAATGAGCGTGGGGTTGGAACGTTACTGAAAGCTTGGCGAATAACTGAAATATCAACTAACGCACTTGGATGAGTTTCTTTTTCGAAAACAGCGGAGGCCACCATTCCACTGGAAAACATCGCCAGCCCCGAAAGGGACTGGCAATCTTAAGAAACTATAGATGACGTGACTTTAACCGATATCGCCTATAAGCGTTTGCCGCAATGAACAGCATGACAAGTACTGAACGGTGCAAAAAACCGATATCTTGCAGTTGCTTGACTGCGGAGGTCCATTGAACCCGTCGAATATAGTCAATTACTTCCCTACGCGGCGCTTTGAGGAAGGGCGACAAAAATATACTCGACAACGAAGGCACACGGTTTTTCTGAAAAATATCTCCAAAACCGAATACATCATGCTGAGGGGTGTCGATAAATGTTTTCGCAAGATCCGCATCAGGATTGGTGCTTAGCTTCCTCCAGACAGCCAACCCCAGTTCCCGCATATCTTCTGCGGAAACAACATAGCGTTCCAGGTAAGGTCCCCAAATTTCGGCAGCAAATAAAACTCCTTCCTGAAAGTGCTTGGAAAACTGTTCATATGAACTATTCTCCTCTATAGAGATGCTGCGCTTCGCCACCACACGACCGCCATCTTTTATATAGCACTCAGCGCTTCCCTTATCCGAATTGCAGAGCATCTCCAACGCGCCAAACACTTCAAATAGCTGCGCTGTGTCCGCATCAATTAGCTCATCTGCACCGTATGCACTTTTGGTAACGTTGCTCGGCTGAGGATTAATAACCTTCCTCAGCCCTAAATACATCCCGTGAATATGAGATGCGGGCAAAATCCTAGCTAAATTATCCTGAATTGTGCCCCTCCAGCCAATGTCGACAACACCCACTTTGTCGGCATCAACAATGCCCTTCTGGGCCAAATATTCAGTAAGCAACTCGCGCTGTTCTTGAATTTTCTTCCTGACAGCCACCTGAAAGACCGGAGCGGCTATAAGTTTAATAAGCCTTACGTCAGACTGCGGATTTTCGACAACTTCATTCGTCCCTAAACCAACTTCTTCCAGAACACTGGAAAAGTCATCGACATCCAAACCAAGAGTAGAGAAAAGTCCCGATACCTTTTGTGATCGGTTGAGCCGCCATATGCGTTCAAACTCATGGGGGGTGACATCACTCATTGACGCGACAAATGTTGAAAGCCTGCTGACTTCCAACTCTGCATGCGGAGGCAATGAATGCCCGTATATCTCTAGCGACGGAAAAAGTCGCTCATATACTCGACGGAAAAACTCACCTTCGCGCGTCAAGAAAAATAGTTTGTCTAACTGCTGGGAAATGGCTTGCTCCGCCACCCACAAGCCTTGCCCCATAAATAATGGTGCAGCCTCGACTCCCATCCTGAACGCAGCAGCACTTTTTTCTGAACTACTGCCCAAACGGGATTGCAGCGCCTGATTCTGAAGCGCTCTCAGATGTTGGAAAAAATCCGAACGCGAAGACAGAAGGCTCTCATGCTGCAAACGAGCATTATGACTATGCTCGGGAACGAATGAAATGCCGCGAATTCCGAACTGAGCTGGAGACTCCACATCAGACCAGGCATTATCTCCAATGTGTACATGCTCATGCGGTTGAATACCCGACGTTTCATGCACGTACTTAAACAGCGCACCAGACCTTTTATTCAAGCCAACATCACAAGAACTGACACCACCTGCAACTAAATGGCCCAGCCCATTTTTTTCAATAAGACGCTGGAGCATAGGAGCTGGCATGTAGAAGTCAGAAAGAAACATGGTTTTTTCTGACGGGTAATTCGCAAGAAACGCTTCGATATCCGGATCCGGCGAAGTTCGAGCCATTTCGACAGTAAGCTCATACTGCGCAGCCAATCCTGGCAACGTAGAATCATACGGCTCAGCAAGCACGAGGGTAAGCCAATGCCCGAGAACATCTACAATCTCATACTCTTCGTCTTTTCCAAGATCACGAGCGGCATGTGCAAGGCGCAATTCGGTATCAACCCGAGCTTGGTATATGCTCCAAACGGTTTGATACTCTGCCTTGAACTTCCCGAACAATAAAAAATGGACGTGAGCAGCAGTCGCCAGTTTTATACATTCAGGATGGCAATTTCGTCTGAGCAATGTATCCCAGACGTCGACGGTTTTTAGCTTATACATCATTTAACCACTCGCCCGCCAAGCACAACCTCGGCAACAGCCTCAATCCGTTTAATCATAAGCTTGAGTGAAGCTGGGAACTTAGATGCCAGAGCACTCAGTTTATGCCGACGGATGATTGCTGGGTTATTGTTAAGGCGGTCTTTTTCGGCTATCGAATACTCATCAAACGCCTTCGTTGTCAGGCCAAGCAACTGCGCCTTGTCGACCATAGGGCCGTCCATGCACTTTTCTACCCAAACCTCAAAAAGCGCCGAGGCTTCAGGCCAGGACGGCCATTGGTTCGCAGTTCTGAGCGCTTCACCCTGAAGTCGCGAAAGTTCCTCCGGATCACTCAGAAGACGCTTGAGAGACTGAACGACATAGTCGACATTACCAGTTTTAGCAACAATGGCGTTCTTGCCATCAACAATGTACTCATCATGCCCGGAAACGTCGAAAACGATAGCTGTGCCACCGCAATGGAAAAGTTCGAGAGGTGGGCCAAACATTCCCTCAACAGTGCTCAACTTGATCAAAATATCGCAGGAACGATAAATCTCCGCTGTTTTAACCATTGGCACGCGGGAAAAAACTCGCGAAACACCCGGAATCCATTTAATTGGGGATCCAGTCAATAGCCAGATGTCTTTTGCACCCGCCTCTCGAGCCAGTCTGACTCCTAAAGCCGTATTTTTGAAAGATACGCCGAAATGCCCCTCAACCAAGACCCGAGGCTGTTGATTTACCGGGCGCTCTTTTATCAACGCGCCCTCTGGCGAGTAAACATCTTTGCGAACACCATTACGCACGAGAGCTGCATTCTGGTTGAAACCATGATCAAGATGCTGCTGGATCCAGGTCGCTTCCGTGACGTATTGAATTGGAAAATCGTAAGTAGCATCAACAAGCGCACGCAGAGGACGCTCAGACTCAGGATAGAAGCGCGACTCGATGGACTGTACAAAATAGGCGTAACGACGAGCATCGAAGTTACAAAGCTCAAATACCGTCTTCCACCACGTAGCAATCACGAGGTCAAAGCTTTCTTTCTTCGCATCTTCAATTGGAAGACAGCGCAATTTCGGCGCTTCATCATGCCAAGCAAGTGTATCTGCCGTAAAAGGCTCTTGAACAGCGAGCGTTACCTTATGCCCACGCTCCCGCAAATAGCTTGCGTGCTGAACAATGACATAAGTGCCACCGCTGATAGCCATTGACCCCACAACAAAGCACACTTCCATCTTTTCCCACCTCAATCCTGAAAATTTCAACCGCTAGCTAATTACCGACTTTTCCAAAGACGAAACAGCTTGTACGCGACACTTAATCCCCTAACACCCTTAGTTTTGATCGTTAGCCATGGCCAAAACCCTAACTCCGAAGGTCGACGTCGCAAGACTAAATCCAAAGTAAACTTAAATTTTTCGATCAAAGTAGGTGGTTTTTCAGAAATAACGAACCGGGATTCAGAAAAAACGCCGAAGTTTTCCCGATGAGATAGTCCAAGCAACCATTGAATTTCGCTGGCTTTAGGCTCGAATACCATCCTGGCATGTCGACCTATAGTCGCTTGCAAAAGCTGTTCGTCAGTAATTGGATTCGAGATCATGACCCCTACGACCTTTCCGAAGAGGCGCATCATCTCTTGGGTTACTGGCGAGATTTTCTCTTCGATCATCTGCTGTTCCAGAAATTCATCCTGAACAACAACCGCCTTGTCGTCAGTGTTGATCACGTACTTCTGAGCGGATCCGTGATCAGCATGCAGAGCAATTTCAAAGAGCGACCGATTTTCATTAAAGACATGAAATCCAGGCGTGAGATGACCCATACTCGAAAATACAAGACCGCTTTTTTCATTGTTTGGTTTCTTATTACCAGGCGAGACAAGCCCTAAGTAATAACCCTTCACAACTGCCGCTTCGCCGCGCAGCTGATAGAACCAGTTGTACAGGTTATCCTGAATGGAACCTTTCCACCCTACGTCAACCACATGCAGTTCTTCGGGAATTTCCCCACCGACCATATTCTCAATATATTTCGAAAACGCTTTACCACGAGTAACACGCTCGCTCTCATAAAGCTCGTTAAAGTCACGCGACTTCAACAGATCAATAAACATCTGAGCAGATGGAAGATCATTATGAATAGCATCGAATGACCCGGATGCGAGACCCATAGCCTTTTCCAGACATGGCCCGTGCTCTTCCAAGACTAAACTTTTCAGGAAATCGGAAATCGAAAGTCGACGATATTGTCTAAAAAGTATTTCAAAATTTTCCTCGCCGAGCTTGCCCAGCGAAAGCAGAAGCGTTGAGCGGCGGGAAACTTTCAGATAATGAGTTCGAATTGCTTCTGTCGGTTTTATTGAGGCCTGATAGAAATCAAACATCTGCTTCAGCGGTTGCCCTTCACGAGCAAAGAAGAATAAATTATTTGCACCAGAAGCACGGACTGCTTTATAGAGCCTTGAAGTAAACAGATAATTGGTCAACGCCAAATCTGCAAAGGGTACAGTGTGTATTTGCGTCGCAAACACTTCGTCGAGAGAGCGCTCATTTCCGAATTGAAGATCAACAACGGGAACTTCTGAAACGCTATCCATAGTCTTGTCTTGAGCAATAATCTGATCGCCCTCCTGAGTGACGACATCCAATGTTTTCTGATCTGACAATTGCCCTTCCGCCAATTCATTCTGGGCAATGGTCAAGTCGCGTTCACCAATGGTGGGGTCCATCGACTGACTAATTCGCAATCGCTCCTCTTCCAGCATTTTACTCAGGTTAGCGATAACCAAATCACGCTCTTGTATCATGGCTTCCATGGACTGCATCACGTTCCAACGTTTTTCGAGCAAGTCCGCTTGCGAAAACAAGGCATCTTCGAGCGCCAAAAGACGTGTATTTTGCTTCTGCAGTAGATTGAATCGTTTTTTATTGATTAAAAAGACAGAGTCGGAGGCGTCCTCCCAAATCCGATTGAAAGGCAAGACGCCCGCCATGTACAGTTTCAACGCTCGCAATGAAAGCGTACAAACGTTGACGAGATCTGCAATCTGAGTGGCCTCATAAAGCGCGCCTTTAATAGGTAATTCGGAATTACCTATCCACTCTACTTCGTCAGACTGTAATAATTCGATACCTGTATGCATTCCACGAGTCCAGGCATCAACCGCCGACTCATAATCGTGCATGGCACAACGGATGTTACCCAATTCAATGTACGCAGATACAATTTTTGTACCCAGCGTCGGACTGAACAGACGCGCATCGTACTCGACCACTCGTACGAATTCTGCCGCAGCCCCATTCACATCACCCGCTTTCAAAAGCAGCTTTGCTTTTAAGTAGCTAAGAGATACTAGCCAACGATACAAATGTGAATTCTGGGTACCCGTTTGGCAAACGACAAATTCATCAATCGCAGATATATAGCGCTGCAACTCATCGTAAGTGACTTCTTTTGCCTCCAGCAGCCGATATCCCATGATACAAAGTGATGCACCAAAATCCGCAGTGTTTACTTTGGAATCATCAGCCAAAACTCTGGAACACATTGAGTTTATCAACGCAAAGTTACTGGTGCGCACACCGTTCACGACTGCGTTTAGCGGAAACCAAGGATTGACATAGTCACGCTCAAAATTTATTAGATTGAGCGGAGGTGTACTATAGCCATGAACACTGGGCACATACGCCTTATCCGGTTGATCTATCGAAGCTATGTAAGACGAATACTTATAATTTATCCCTAACAGCGATAGTTTACCGCTCTTTTCAAAATCGAAATCAGCACCCAGTTGGAGGGGGTAGGAATCAGTCGCCGAATCCGAATCAATAGAGAGAACAACCAGTCGGCCGCCTGGTACAAGAGCGCAATAAATGGCATCGTCCTTTATGATTGAAGGATTATCACCATCAACAATTACAAGATTCACCTGCCCAATTGCCTGCGAACATTCGGATCTAAAACTGCCTAGGCTGAACCTTTTAAGACTCGTACCATGGTTAGAGTTTTTTTCCCAAACCTGCGTTTGATAATCATCAGCAATAAATACTGATACCGACCTTGCGTTCGAGAGAGATCGAATGACTGCTGCGCCCTCTCCAGCTTTATCGGACCAGTTAAAAACCGAGTCACCCGGTTTGACCAGCGAGGCCAGTTCTTTATATGCAGAAAGATAAGCGTGGGATTCAGCAGTTACCGACGACAACGCACCGGTGGCCACACCTCCTTGCGGCCACGCTGGATTGACATCCAGAAGGATCTTAATCCGCGCAGGGAAGCTTGAGAGGTCATCCAAACTATTTATCTTGTAATAAGCCGGATTCCTGACAAACCCATTTTGAAAGAAACTCGACTCCCACCAGTCTCGTCCCTCAACGGTGAGAGTTGATTGTTCATCTTGCTCGGGAGAGGTAGAAATCTGAAAGTAAATATGCTTCTTGCAAACGCGCCGAACTTCAGCGATGGCGCGCGGCACATTATCCGCATCAATATGCTGAAGAAAATCGGTGGAGACTACAGTGTCAAATTCCTGGTCTGCAAATGGTAACTCGAGAGCAGATTCACAAATGAACCTTCCCGGCATATAAGAATTTGCCCGATCAATGGCGACCTGCGAAATATCAACACCGTAAGCGTCAAGGCCCTTCTCTACGAGAGTTCTTACAAGAAGACCTTCACCACAGCCCACGTCTAATATTTTGCCATAACCGACACTCTCAATGATGCTGTCTACAAGCTCGTTACGATCTACAAGCGAATCAGTCTCCATGTGGGAAGAGCAAGAGGATGACTCATTGTATTGACCGGCAAAGTCGCATTCAGACCCATTGCTATTACTCACCATTGCGCTCTCATATCCAGGTTAACAGCCCCGCCGAAAAAGCTGATATCTCTATTTACGACACACTGAAAAAAAGCAGCCTCATCGACCCAATGGAGAATCCTTTGACCATGATAATCAGGGGTTTGTTCGAATGAAACAGCAGCCTGAACTTCGTAAAGATTAGTCCCAAGGCAACATTCAAAATCAAAGTCAACGAAGAACTGTTCTCCGACCGAAAATTCTTTATTCCAGAAAAGACCCGCCCGATTATCTGCCGAAATTTTCTTCATATCCTGATTTAACGTACCCCAGGAATAGATCTTGACACCTTCCTTGTTTCGAATTCTTAAACCAACATTCAAATGACTGGTCGCAATCTGACTTTCACAACTCACTCTGATTCGAATCATTTCTCCTGGAGTGAAGATAGACTTTGGTGTGCCATCAGCGTCGGAAAGCTGGACCGACAATACCTTGACCTCTCCCTCTCCAAACGCAAGTGCATCTGATCTATCGGTTCCCGGGGCGACCTCTTCTTCTCCTGTTACATCACCAACTGGTGCAGGTTCAGAAGTAGCTGGCGAGACATCCGGTACTTTTTTGATGAGGGAAGAAAAATAATCGACTTCTTCCTCATGGAGATGACGTCGGTATTCGCGAATGACTTCCGAGCTGACGCCTTGCTTGACAACCACTCCATTTTTCAAAAATATCGCATTATGCGTAAGAGTCCTTACACTCTCGATATCATGAGAAACGAATAGCAACGTAACACCATCATTCAGTAGCGTTTCGATTCGCTGGAAACAACGTTTTTGAAAGAGGGCATCACCCACGGCCAACGCTTCATCCACGATAAGTATATCAGGCTCGACCTGAACCTGTACGGCGAATGCCAGACGAACAAGCATACCGCTTGAATATGTCTTGACCGGGTGATCGATGAAATCACCGATATCCGCAAACGCCGCGATAGAGTCAAACCGATTATCAATTTGATCCCGAGTCAAGCCTAACAGGGCACCGTTCATATAAACGTTGTCTCGGCCGGAAAACTCCGGATTAAAACCAGAACCCAGTTCAAGCAATGCAGCGATTCTTCCGTGAGTTTCAACAGTCCCTGAGGAAGGACTCAGCGTTCCGGTAATCATTTGCAAAAGTGTTGATTTTCCAGATCCGTTACGCCCCAGAATTCCGACACTTTCGCCTTTCTTTACTTCAAATGAGAGGTCGCGTAGCGCCCAAAATTCTTTATAAAATTTACTACCCTTATTACCTGGCATTCTTGGCAACACGAACTGCTTCAAGCGGTCACGTGGATTTTCGTAGATCTCATAACACTTACTAAGATTGGTGGCCTTTATGGCAAATTCAGAGGACATCTGCGAATCCCTTACGTGTCTTTTGGAACCAAACAAAACAGATCCAGGAGACCCCCCCGGAACAGAGTAGATACTTGCACCACACAATCCAGTCTGGAGCTCTCCCCCACATCATTACTTCTCGAGTTTGCTCAATTACCAATGTAAGAGGATTGATTAACATAATCACTTGATAATCTGCTGGAAGCGAACTTACAGGATAAAATATAGGAGAGAGAAACATCAACACTGACATAAGCACTCCGACAATCTGCGCCACATCTCTAAGATATACTCCCAGCGAGGCAAGAAGCCAACCCATCCCCAGAGACAGCAACACCAGAGGCAACATAATCAGTGGAAGCAGTAAGACAGTCGCGTGTGGAACTCCATAAAAAATGCCATAAAAGATCAACCAAACACCAAGACTTATGACCCAATGAAACAACGCGGCCCCTAGGCTTATAACGGGCAGTATTTCGAGAGGAAATATAACTTTCTTGACATAATTGACATTCCCCAAAATCAGGGTAGGCGCTCTATTCACACATTCGGAAAAAAGATTGAATAATATCAACCCTGAAAACAGCACCAATGCAAATTCTGTTTTTGACTCTGAACCGCCCGCCCAACGAGCTTTAAACACCACGCTGAATACGAACGTATAAACGACCAACATAAGTACCGGATTCAGAAACGACCAGGCGAGCCCCATCATTGAGCCTTTATATCGACCAGTTACCTCGCGGCGGATCATCTGGGCTACGAGCGCCCGGTTGGTCCATAGGCTCCGCATGAGAAATGCAAGTGAAACCTGGGGTTTTGCGTGTGGATTCATTCCTATACCTTATTTTTAAGCTTGAAATCGCCGCTCTTCCGAGCTGACCTCAGTACCGTGACTGCGTGTCAACCCGACGTCCTTCGCGACTCAACGTTCCATTAAGCTGGCTTTCGACCTGGTGCTCTCGTAGCAAATCGAGCTCTAGCTCCCCCTGTCGAAACAAATCGCCTCGATAAACGAAAAATCTCGAGATTTCGATTTCACGCGAAAATCCCCACACGCTGAATAGCCTTTGCCGTAACAATAGCACTGCGTGCAATCGAAACCTTCGCCGACCATGACCAGCGCGTGTACAAACCTTGGTTTGATAGCGTGAAATAATTCAACAAAATTCAGGGTGCCTCTGGGCGGTGTTCAAGCTGAACGGAGCACCCTCCATACGAAAAATCCAGGCAATTCTACCACCGTCCCTTAACATCGTATAACTCTTAATGGATAGCCGGATGCAGGCAATACGACAGCCAAAACGCATGAGATCAGATCAAAAGAATAAGATCGCAACCGGGACACTTGAAACGCCCTAGACTTTTGATGAACGGTCACCTCGACACCTGAGGCCCGGAACGTAGCGACTGAAGCTTCTATCAACAGAAACCACACTATTGGCTCTGCCATAGTTTAAGCACCGCGGGATGAAAGACAGAACCAAGTCTCTCGTTTTTTACACCATTGACAAGCACAACTTGTGGACCATGCTTCATACATTGACAGATACTGAAATGGAAAAACCTAACCGCCCTGGAGGGATGCCCCCCCAAGAAAAGATAAAATCCGATTTAAAAAAAACTAGTGTTAAATTAACTCACCTGAAACAAGTTCAACGCGTGGCATCGTCACTAAATCCTTCCACTTGCTAAAGTGATTAATCGTTCAAAAATTAAAACCTTCGCATCAACCATGGTTTATGGCATCTTCACCTAAACTTCCAGCACGGAAATAGCACGCCACGCCAATCAAAGGCATATAGGCAACCAAAACACCAATCAACGGGTCCAGCCAACTTAGTCCCACGAACAACGCAATAGGCCATAGCCATAGAATATTGATCAAGGCGATCGTCAACGTTACCTTTTTATGGCTGTTAAATTTCCGAGAGGCGTATTGATATGCGTGGCTTCTATGCGCCTGATAAACCGCCTCGCCACGAACCAACCGTCTGAGCAGAGTCCACGTAGCATCAACCACAAACACGGCCAACATGATTAACCAAACAAACAGCAAGCTGGGCGACTCCCACGCCGCGATAAGAGATATAACTGCGAGCGTAATACCCAAGTATCCACTACCCGCATCTCCCATAAATATTTTTGCTGGAGGAAAATTCCAACAAAAAAAGCCCAGCACCGCAACAGCAAGTAGCGAGGGAGCCCAAATCAAATTGTCATAACCTGCAAACCAGAAAACCAAAGCAGAGCCAATGCATGCGCAAATTGCCTCTACACTGGCCAACCCATCGATGCCATCCATGAAGTTGTACAGATTAAGCATCCACACCAGATAGACAACGGCAGCGAGATCGCCCACTACGCCCAGATGCATAACGCTCCCAAAAAGAGTGACAGGCGCCAATCCATTCAACCAAAAAAGGGCCCACGCTCCCGCTATAAAGTGCCCTGCAAGGCGCCAACGTGCGGCAAGATGACCATGATCATCAGCAAAACCAATGACGGCTACCAATCCCCCCGCCCCCAATAGGGCGCACAGTTGCGCTTGACTCACTAAATTCAGAACAAAGAAAGCCAGCAATCCACAACAATAGCTGA